>JAEEGL011659094.1_pt1 | contig 57528 bp, 48 predicted proteins | sample 9134231 | NCBI WGS metagenome assembly JAEEGL01 (sample SAMN16246548, study PRJNA631951) | gut metagenome | biome: gut microbiome; feature: rumen; material: fiber-attached | host: Bos | place: Iran: Karaj | collected 2018-10
ATAAAAGCCAGATAAGCATCTTCACCACTTGTAATACTGTCGACATTACTGTCATTTACTTGAACTGAATCGTTTCCGCTTGCATTTCCTGATTGCTGAGAAGAGCAAGCTCCCAAAAATGCTGTTACACCCATGGCAACAACAGCTATAAACATAAATAACTTATTCATTTTCAATTTTTTAATATATAAAATTAATAACTTTCTAATAATTATTTATAACTAAACTTGGCAAAGATATACATTAGTTTTAATTTTGGAATCAATAGATTATAATTATTTTTTCAAAAAAATAAATGTTGATTTATGCTGTAAATAATCTTGTTGAAAATTGTGGAAAACCATGTGGAAAAAAGTGGAAAAGTTTTTCAAAAAAAGTGGACAAAAAATTTGGAAAAAATAAAACAATAGTGGCTTATAAAATAGTTCATCAAAACCAAATTTTGTATTAACTATTTTTGAAACCACTTTTAAACATGTTTTCAATAGATTTTTGTAGTGATTATTCAATTAAATTATTAACTTTGCACATTATTAACATGGTGTTGATAAAGTATGGAAATGATTATAAATCAATTTCTAAAGTTGTAAATAACTTATGTAAAACTTATCTTAAAACAATAATAACCTAAAAAGCAAGTTTTTCAATAAAAAGTTTTCCACTCTATCAACAGACTATTATCATCATCATAAATCTTTTTATATATAAATAAAAAATAAATTAAAAATAATAATATTATGAATGTTGACAAAGGCTATGTTGAGGCACCCATACCTGAAGGAATTGACCTCAAAGAAGAAATATTGAAACTCAAGAAAGAGAAAAACGCCGTAATCATGGCCCACTTCTATCAAAGAGACGAAATTCAGGATCTCGCCGACTACATTGGCGACAGCCTTGCTCTGGCGCAGTTGGCACAAGATGTGGATGCACCGGTGATTGTACTGTGCGGTGTGCACTTTATGGGCGAAACTGCTAAGATTCTGTCACCCGAAAAAACTGTTATCGTTCCCGATCTGAATGCTGGTTGTTCATTAAGCGACAGCTGTCCGGCCGATGAGTTTGAAGCTTTTATCAATGAGCATCCTAATCACACTGTTATCAGCTATGCCAATACAAGTGCTGCCGTGAAGGCTTTGACCGATGTAATTGTGACCAGCGGCAATGCAAAGCAAATAGTTGATAGTTTTCCAGAAGATGAGAAACTGATTTTTGGTCCTGACAGAAATCTTGGAAATTATATAAACAGCATTACAGGGCGTAATATGGTCGTCTGGGATGGATATTGTGAAGTGCATGAAAAGTTCTCAATAGAGAAGATTATAGAGCTTAAAAACGAGTATTCCGATGCTGAGGTGCTCGTCCATCCTGAATGTCCTAAGCCAATTCGCCTTATTGCCGACAAAATTGGATCTACCAAAGCACTGCTTGACTACTCGGTGGCAAGTGAGTGTAATAAGTTCATAGTAGCTACCGAAAGTGGCATCATCTATGAGATGAAGAAGCGTTGTCCCGACAAGGAATTTATTCCTGCTCCGCCCGACGATGCAGGCTGCGCTTGCAACGAGTGTGCCTACATGAAGCTCATCACTCTCGAGAAACTATATAACTCGCTTAAATATCTTGCTCCTGCTATTGAAGTAGATGAGGAAACACGAATAAAAGCTGTGCGCCCCATAGAGCGTATGCTCGAAATTTCAAACCGTTTAGGACTTATAAAAAAATAAAATTTTCAGATTATGAAACGATTTACACTATTTACACTGATTGCTATAATGGCTTTGACATCAATAAATCTTGATGCAAAGACTAAAGCACCAAAAAGCAGCAACATACCTTTTGAAAAATTGGTGGCTATGATTGCAACTGAAGCTCACTGGAAAGAGAAAAATATTGCCAAATTAGGGCTTAAAAGGCTTATCAAGAAAACTTCCAGAGAAGAATATGGCACAGATATTTGGTTTATTTATGGAAATAACGTTAAAGCTACTGCAAACAAACACTGGACTGCTAATTTAACTTCGACTGGTTCTCATGCTTATGCTATTGAATTGGCATTGACGACTGATAATTCAACATCTTTATATTTTAAAGAAAAAGCCGATCACGACGCATTTATGTCATGTGCGAGAAATTCTAAATATTATGATAATTCTGATGGAGATTATGAATATATAGGTTCCTCAATGATATCAAGTGATGAATACATTAACGGATGGTATGTAATATCTTTCCATGGAGGATAATTTATTTAAAATTCTACTATCATGAGAAAAACAATTTTATTATTAACCATAATATTAAACATTACAACTGTTATGGCACAGACTAGTGTATTGGATTTTACAGTAAAAGATCGCAAGGGCAATGATATTTCTTTAAGTGAATATAAAGGTAAAGTGTTGCTTATAGTAAACACTGCAACAAGATGTGGTTTTACTCCTCAATATGAGGAACTGGAGGCACTTTACAAAAATTATAAGGAAAAAGGCCTTGAAATTCTTGACTTTCCTTGCAATCAGTTTGGTAACCAGGCTCCAGGTACCGAAGAGGAAATTCATGAATTCTGTACTCTGAATTTTGGTACTGAGTTTCCACAGTTTAAAAAGATTGAGGTAAATGGTGAAAACGAGGATCCTTTATTCACTTTTCTCAAGAAAGAAAAAGGTTTTGAAGGTTTCAACCTTGAGCATCCCATTGGCAAAATTCTTGACGAGATGATGGTGAAGAATGATCCTGACTATGCCAAAAAACCTGACATTAAGTGGAACTTTACTAAATTCCTCGTAGACAAGGAAGGTCGCGTAGTTGCTCGTTATGAACCCACTCATGACATAAAACTCATTGAAGAAGATATCCTTAAATTGATGAAGTAATCTTGAATTTATATGAAATAAAACAAGTGGCTACAATGTAGTCACTTGTTTTTGTTATGTGATTTATTTGCTGTTAAGCTTTTCCTAAAGCTTTATTATAGGTGAGTATTGTTTTTTCGGCAAGCGCCTGTTGGGTAAACTGGGCTGCTTGTTTTTTTCCAGCATCAATCATAGCCTGACGTTTTTCAGAATCATTTAGCACAGTGTTCAGGTGCTCTGTGAGCTGTTTTACATCGTCTGGTTTATAGTATAATACTGCATCACCGCCTATTTCGCGATGACAACCGTCATCTGATGCTATGGTTGGTGTGCCGGTAATGAGCGATTCAGTGATGCATTGTCCCAAACCGTCTTGTAATGATGGTTCCACAAAGGCCTTTGCCAGGGCATATACTGCCATGAATTTGTGTTTGTTGATGGAAGAAACTCTTACTATTCTGTCCTCTATATTCAAATCTTCGGCCAGTTTTTTGAGTTTTCTGTAATAATTGTTTTTCTTTCCAATCAACACAAGGTCTATTGATTTATCATCAATTTTAGCTAAAGCTTTGACTAAATTTTCAAGATTGGCTAATGTATTGAATTCAGTAATTGCAAGGATAAAATTTGAAGGAAGATGATATTTTCCTTTTACATTACTGATAAATAATTCATCGTCATTGCTTGTTAGATATTCATTACGGAATGCAGTGTGTATAACATCTATTTTTCTTTCGTCAACACTATATTTTTTAAGAATTATATCCTTTATATATTCACTGGTGGCAATAATCCTATCGGCTTTTTTACAAGCTTTTTTAATTCGGCAGTTACGGGTAATTTTCTCATAAAAATTGTAGTCGTTCATGTAGCGCTTTAATGACAGATCACGAATAGTTGTGATCATTCTCACTTTCTCTTTACACCTACCGGTGGGAAGAACAGCATCTAATCCATGATAGACTTTTACACCATGACGGTGAAAATCTTTGTAAATGCCATTATAGTTACGCCATAACCATTTATTTAATGCTTTATATGGTGTTTTGTTATGTATACTGGAAATAGAGAGTAGCCACGACATTCCACGGTCGTCGGTACTGTTAGGTGAATACACCATAAAAGTCTCTTTGGGATAATATGTTCCTAAAGATGCTATAAGCATACGGTCGTAATAGCTCAGTGGTGAATGAGCATCGACAGTTCTTATTCCATCAAATCCAAAAGTCATTTTTAAGCTTTATTTATTTGTAAATTAGTTTTTTTAGTTTTGTTTTTTGTCTTAATCTCAGTTTTTTGTGGAGTAGGAGAGGTTATTTTGCGAATATATACATCTCGCTGTGGGAAAGGAATTTCGATATTATTCTCTTGGAGAGTTCTATAGATAGTTTCCTTTACTTTATAAGTGAAATTTATCTTTTCGTCAACAAGCACCCAGAAAGCAACAAGCAGGTTCACCGAGTTGTCGCCAAAGTCGTCGAAGAATACTTTGAATCCTTGTTTTTTCTGAATAATAGGTCGCCCGCTGAGGTTAGTTTCAGTGGAGAAGACATCAAGGTTCTTAATCAATTTCTGTCGCACTTCTTCAACATTGACACCATAGGCCACACCAACCGGCAGTTTCACATATTCATAGCTGTGGTTGCGGGTCATGTTCTTGAAATTCTTGTTGAACAGTGAGGTGTTTAAGAATGCAATGATACTGCCGTCTAGAGTAACGATTTGGGTACTCTGATAACCTATACTTTCTACTTTTCCAAGTATTCCGTCACATTCGATGTAGTCACCTACACGTAAGCGTCCCGACATCAGTGACAAGCCGTAGATAAAGTTCTCGAGAATATCCTTCATGGCAAAACCAAGACCGGTAGCGAGACCCGCCGAGATTAGCGAAATACCGCTCTTAGGTACCTTGAACAGCACGAGTGCAAAGATGAAATAGATTCCCCACACAAGTATGGTAATGATGTTGTTGGCAAGAGTTATGTTCGGTTGGTGCGAAGGATCACTCTTGGCATATTTTTTTAGTTTATATTTGCGATAAAGCGAGTGAATGAGATAGTTTAAGTAATAGAAAACGAAGAACAGAGCACTAACAAGAACTATCTTCGACAGAGAGAGCTGCAAAATGCCTTCCTGATCGATAAACTTATAGAAGAATATCTTTACAAGAAGCTGCTTCATGTCAAACATGTTAGCTGCAAAAACTATACTCATCAATATAGAGAATACCGAGAGAACCGGAAGAACAATCTTGATGAACAGGTCATATAACCAAGTAGTTTCGATGAAATCACCTTTCTTTGACTGCTCCAGAAGTCTGTTGTTTATTGTTTCTTCGCTGACTTTCTTTTTCTTGTTTCGGCTGGTGTTGTTACTTAATGCATTCTTCTTGATGTGCTTGAGCAAATATTTTTTTTCATAAATCTTAGCTAGATCGTAGAGGCAGATGATGGTCTGTATGCATGCCAGCTGGAATGACCACCATACCATAATCTGTACTGCAAGCAAAGTGTAGCCTGACCAGGCAAGTACACATGCAACAATCATTGCCACAAGCGAAATAATGGAGAATATAACATCGCTGGTGGGAATTTTTGTGGTGCGCTTGCGCAATACCCACAGTTGCAACAATGTGAAGATGAGCAATATGGGAGGATAAATAAGATTCACCACAAGATTTGGAATGAAAATAATGCGGAACACAATCACCACAAATGCCATCAGCATGAACGGTGTGTAGACCATTACTCCAGCTTTAATCTGCTTGCTGTTGAGCCTGATTAGCAGCGACACGAGAATAACGAGCAGAAGCCACGAGTAATTGATTGTAATGCCTATCGCCATCACAATGAAGTTATGGTGCATCAGTGAGTTGGCTATTGTGATGAAAATAGTAAACAAAAATACACCACACGCTAAGCCTATAATAAGACGTTTTCCTTTATAGTTAGCATTATTTCTTATTTTTTTAGGAAGTAAAAATCTGAGTATAAGAATGCTGAACAGTGTGGCTACTAAGATGTAAAATAAAATGAATATCGACGTAGCTACAATTACTGGTCCTCGCCACTGGCTCTTAATGTCATTCTTTACACCATCGCGATGAAGTTCACCATATTTATCTTTAAACTCACCGTTAATGCGTTTAAAGTTTCGTCCAGCCGATGCCAGTATTGAGAAATAGTTGGTGCCGCCATTCTTGAAAATACTGTTCTGAAGCTCCTCATATTTTTTCAGAGCGTAACTGTTAAGTGCTACTAGCTTTGCATTTACCTGATCATAGTATTCCTTATCGGCATTTATCTTGTTTTTTACACGAATGCTATTATTGCGCAAAGCTTGAGCATAAATCAGGCAAAGTTCTCTGATTTCTTTCTCACGGTCGTTAAGCACATAAAGTTCATCCTTAATTTGAATGAAAGATTTAGCATCTACAGTATTTTGTTTTGGCTTTTGGTCAAATTCATTATCATCATCATTATTGGCATGAGTGGCTTGTTGAGAAAGCATTATACTGTCGGCTACTTCTTCAATGGCTGTTTTATTCTCTTCTGATGAATTATTTTTTATTTCCAAGCCACTGCTCAATATGTCGCCAGTGATGGCAGGAGCGATGTGTTTGAGTACATTGATGAGGCTGTCGTAACGTTCAATTTCAGTATCAAGCCGCTTCATTATTTTCTGAAACGGCAAGTGCCTTTGATTACGGTTATTATAAAGATCGGTAGCTTGCTGACATGCATAGGCCATGTCAAACGTGAAATCGCTGCTCTGTGAGTAAAGGATTAGCGAAATCTGGTCAATCTGCTGCATGGTAGCCACCAGCTGTTCATGCTGACTCTTGGCACTTAAGTCATAGCGTTGAATTATATCCTTCTGCTGCTTGTACTTCTGTTCAAGCTCAGCGCAAAGTACTTCAATAGTCTTGCCGAAGTCTCTCTCCTTGAACACTGCACTCGACTGCGAAACATCGAGTGTAATGAGAATCAGTAGCAGCAGATATTTTATGTTTTTCTTTATGAAAGTCATACTTCAAAGTTTAAGAGCTAGGAAAAAGGTTCCACTCTTTTTTAGCGAGTGCAAATTTAGATATAAATCGTTAAAAATAGGAGTTTTGGTAAAATAAAATGACTATAATTGGTAGTTTAATAATAATAATTATATATATATAACTGAATATTAATACTTTTATTATATAAGGCGAGTTACAGATAATGGATGGCTGCCATTAAGGCGAGGCCAGCGATGATAATGCCAAGCAGTAGTTTATAGATTGTTTTGCTCACCATGCGCTCGAGCTGCAGATGCAAGTCTTCGAGTGAAATAATTTCGCCATTTACGCATTGTTTTGCCAGATTTCTGACATATTTGAGGTGTGGCATCTTATCTATCAATCCTAACCACAACTCACCCCATGCCTTTATGTTCATCTGCTCGTCATGGCTGGCACTTACGTAGATGTTTTTCAGGTCTTTACTGAAGAAAATGGTGTCACTGTTAAGTGTTTCCTCATTCTTGTGACTGTTGTTGTCTCGCCAGTCGATGAGGGCTTCTACCAAAGGCTGCTTGAGTAAATATAAAACCCGCGACGGGATTTTATTTCCGTCGCGAGTTATTGTGTTAAGTGAAGTAAGTTCCATTTATTCTTTAGGGAAAAAGGGCAGGGGATTACTTGGTTTCCCCGGCTGGCTTGGTTTCCCCGGCAGCTTTTGTCTCTCCGGCTGGCTTGGTAGCAGGAGCTGCAGGTTTGGTTGTCTTCTGACCGTTGTTGAGGTTCACCTGCTCACGGCTGCCATCGGCCTTGCGAATGTTGAGGATACCCTTCTCGGTATCTTCAAATCCAATAGCTTCGGCTCCACCCTGGTGAATCTTGGTATTCTTGCCAGTAGTTCTGTCATAGCGAACTACGCTGCCATCTTTCAAACGGAACACCTTGTAATTGCCGGCCTGCTTGGTCTCGACAATGTCCTCTTTGCGGAACATTGGGGTGTCTTTATCTTTTTCCTCGCCAATTGCCGATTGTGCTGCAGGAGCTTGAGTCTCGGCATTTTGGGCTGGGTCGGCTACTTGTTCGGTGGGCTGAACAGGTTGTGGCTGCTCAACTTCGGGTTTATTCTCTTCTTGGGTATCACCAGGGCCTTTGATGCTGAGGATGCGGATGAAGTTGCGTGCCTGCTCGTTCATCCATTTCACTGTCTCGCTTGAACCCGATGCAGGGTTGCACACGATTGACTGTTCGCCATTGACGTTCTGGAATGTTCCCTCATAGGTGGCCGAAGTAATGTTACGGCTTTCCACGTCATAGAGGTTTAGCACTACGCTGGCAATATTTGATGCAGCACCTGTGGGTGTGCTCAGATAAGCGTAGAAGAAGTATTTCTTGCCGGCGATTTCGGGAGCTTGCGGTATCATGTCGACACCGGCTTTGAGCTTGTTCTGGTCAAATGTAACATCGCATCCGGTGGTTGACACTTGTTTCACGTGCTCAGGGTCGATGTTCCACTTTTCACCGTTTTGAGTGAGTTCATAGAGTTTATAGAACGAGTCGCTGCCCTTTCCTGTGAACTGTGTGATACCAATGATTTTGTCGTTCACACCAGGTTCGGTGCCGTTGATGCGCATGGCATAGACCACTGTAGCTCCGTCACCCACATAGTTGTTGTCATTTAGTGCACGTTGCAGAGCATCGGCTGCTGCGCTGTTGCTGTTGTCAACGATACTTACAGCCTGTGGTTCCTGCTTGTCTTTGCTGCCACTGAAGAAAATCTTGTTGATGGCAAAAATAGCAATGAAAGCCAGCACTGCGATGCCAATGAGTACATATTTTGTTTTGTTGTTGCTCTGCTTGGCATTGTAATGTCTCTCACGTGGCTGGTCATCACTCCAGTCCTCGTAGTCACGTTCACGGTTGCTGCGACGGTAGTTGGATTGTTCGCTTGGAATACGGCATCCGCATTTGTTGCAGAATGCTGAATCCTCGGGCAGTGTGTTGCCGCAGTTTGGGCATTTGATAGTATTCATATACAAGTTTAGGTTTTTAATTATTCATTTTTTTCAAGATGCAAAATTAAAACAAATATCTATTACACGCAAACAATCATTCAAAAAACGCCTAATTACTGAGATTTACTTGTTTTCTTTGTTTCAGGTAATACCGGTTTTGATGATTGCGATGTATTGCGGTCATGGTGCCATATTTCAAGGCTGTTGAACATGTTCTGCCACAGGATGTAGAAACCGGGACCAACAGCGGCAAGGGGGTTGAGCCACGCACTCGATACCCAGATGGCGAAAGCGGTGTTTTTCTGGCCCATTGCCTGTCCCATTTCGGTGGTAGCGTGGAAAAAGCGGCCTACATATCGGCCAATGGCAAACTGCACAAATGTGATAGCAAGGCTTGTTAGACCTATGATTACAATAAACCACACGGTGGTTCCCGAGTTCATGATGTTGCGCATCGTGGCTCCAGAAATCACCAGCAGCAATACTCCCCACAGATAGAACGACAGGTCTTTGTTACTGATAATCATGCGGTGCAGGCGAGGCATGAAATGCTTGACTATGTAGGCTAAGCCCATGGGTGCTACAAGCACTGAGCACACACGCTCCAACAGAGCAGTGAATGCATCCCAGAAGGGCATGTCAATGCTTTCGTCAACAAGTGGGAATACTATGGGAATAAGAATGGCAGCAAGGAAATTCGACAGAAGCATGAAGGTGGTCATCTTCTCAAGGTCACCATCGAGCTTGGCGGTAACAACAGGTGCCGCCGTGGCACACGGACAGATGACACAACAGATGATGCATTCCATGAGGATGAGGCGGTTGCCTGGAGCATGATAGCGCATGATAAATGCAGTGCACACTATCACCAGCACCAGTTGAAGGGTAAGGATGCACGCATGCCACCAGCAGGGACGCATGCGGTGAAAATCGGCACGGCAAAATGTTACGAACAGTATCACAAACAGAATCCACGGCAGGATAAAGTCAAAGAAACTGTTAAATACCTTTGAAGCCTCGTCAAGTGCTGGAGTGAAGTAAAAGATGAAATATACCAGTATGCCAGTCGACATTGCCACTGGCAACGTCCACTCTTTCAATATCTTGATAAGCTTATTCATCAGTTATCAGTTTTCTTCAGTAGGCTGTATGGTATCAAAACTCCTGCAAAATTACTCATTCCTACCCATTTCAGCAAAAAGATTTTGAAGATAATCATTCTTCTGCCAGTTGTTGAATGTAGTGGTAGAGCTTGCGGTAAAAGGGGTGTCGGGTCATGGTTGTGCTGTCGCCCATGATGAAGAGTTTCATGCGTGCACGTGTGATTGCCACGTTCATTCGTCTCAAATCACGCAGGAAACCAATTTGTCCCTCATCGTTATTGCGTACCATGCTGATAATGATAATGTCTCGCTCCTGACCTTGAAAACCGTCGACTGTGTTGACCGAAATAAGGTGTTTTAAAGGCTTGAAATAAGCACTCTTGCGTAGCAGTCGTCGCAAGTACTGCACTTGTGCGCGATAGGGCGAAATGATTCCCACGTCAAGGCGTTCGTCAAGCACATGGTGCCTGCCCAGACGTTCAAAGTACTGCTGTAATGTGTCTATGGTAAGCTGCGCTTCGGCACGGTTAATTCGTCCGTAGGTTTCTCCCACCAGTTCCTCATGTGCATCAATATCGAGCGTGGCAGTGTCAATCCAAGTCATGGGAGTGTCAAAGTCGAGGATGCTGCGGTTTTTCACTTCGGGTGCACTCTCAACGGCACCGTGATAGAACCAGTCGCTCGAAAAGCGCATGATGTCGTCGTTCATGCGATACTGCACTCGTAATAGAGTCACCGTCTGTGGATTGCTCTCAACGATGCGCTCCATCAGGGTTTTGGCCAGACCTCCTTTTATGGCTTCCAGGCATTTGACGGTAGGAGGAAGTTGGCAATGATCACCGGCAAAAATTACTCTATTTGCTTTGCGTATGGCAATCCAGCATGCAGCCTCGAGTGCTTGAGCAGCCTCGTCGATGAATAAAGTGGCAAATTTCATTCCTTCCAGCACACGGCTGGCACTACCGGCAAGAGTACATGAGATGACACGTGCATTGTTGAATAGTTCGGTATTGATGCGTAGTTCCAGTTCGGTCTCACGGCTTTTCAGTCGGTCAAGTTTCTGGTGGTAACTGTCGGAGCCACGTCGTTTGGCGCTGCGCAATTCACGTATTGCTTTACGTATGGCCCACAGTTGGGGATAGTCGGGGTGCGCCTCAAACCGTCGCTCATAGGTGAATCCCAGCATCTTGTCATTAACGCGGGTTGGGTTGCCTATGCGCAGCACTTCCACGCCACGGTCAACGAGTCGCTCACTGATCCAGTCGACCGCCATATTACTCTGCGCACACACTAGCACTTGGTTTTCACGTCGCAAAGTCTCATAGATGGCCTCGACTAGAGTGGTGGTTTTGCCGGTACCTGGAGGACCGTGCACGATTGCGACATCCTTGGCAAGCAAAACTTCGTTTACGGCATGTTCTTGTGTGGGATTGAGCCAAGGGAAACGTATTGGGTCAAAGGTGAACTTACCGGTGCGGCTGTGGTTGTAGAACAGGTCTCGCAGTTCGGCTAGCCGGTTGCCCTTGGCCTTTATCACGCGGTCGAGGGCATGGAACATGAGTTGATAGGTGTGTTCATCAAACGACAGCTGCACGCCCACGCGGTCATGACCCTGAAGTTCGGCAACGGCGTTGCCATCGGGTACAACAATTACCATGCGGTTCTCCTGTGCATAGCTTACCGTGCCGTTGAATTTGAAATAAGTTATATTCTCGGCTCCGTCAACACGGAAGAACATTACCTGACGGCCGTACTCAAAGTTGTGTTCGATATCGGTGTCGACGTTGCGGTTCACCTCAACTACCAGTTGGTTAAGTGAGTTGTAATAGCTACGGCCCACTGCGAGTGGATACCAGCAGTCGCCACGCTTTACCTTGCGACCAATGCCTATAGTCTCGGTCTGGCGCTGGAATTCGTTGCATTCAGCGTCGTACTCGAGTTTGAGCAACGCTCGCTGACGCTGCAACTCTAATAATGGTGATACCGCTTGCATTATTCAGTTTAAAAATAAATTCTAGAGATTCTAGAAGGTCTAGAAAATCTAGAATTTACTATTAAATATATAATTAATTTTATCCCACTTGGACTCCAGGACGAACTTCGCCGTGAGGCCCGATAACCACGAGGCGGCCGTCGGCATCCTCGGCACTGAGAATCATGCCCTGAGATTCAATTCCTTTGAGGGTGCGTGGTGCAAAGTTAGCAATGAAGCAAACTTCCTTACCCACCAGATCCTCAGGATTATAGAACTTGGCGATACCCGAAACTATGGTGCGGCCCTTCATGCCGTCGTCGATTGTGAACTTGAGCAGTTTGTCGGCTTTTTTCACCTTCTCGCATTCAAGCACCTTACCCACACGTATGTCAAGTTTCTGGAAATCTTCAAACGATACAGTAGGAGCTACAGCCTTGGGAGTGAAGTTCTTGAGAATATTCTCCTGCTTGATGCGCTCGAGACGGTCGGTTTGCACCTTGATGGTCTCATCGTCGATTTTCTCGAAGAGCAGCACAGGTTTTTCCACGCGGTCGCCTGCCTTGAGAATGTCGACTGAGCCAAGTTTGTTCCAGTCGGCACCGTCAAGATTAATCATCTTGCGCAGTTTCTCAGCGCTGAAAGGCAGGAACGGCTCAAAGGCAATGGCAAGGTTGGCAGTGATTTGCAGAGCAAGGTTCATGATTGTTTCCACGCGGGTCATGTCGGTTTTGGCAAGCTTCCAAGGCTCGGTGTCGGCAAGATACTTGTTACCGATGCGAGCCAGTTGCATGGCATGCTTGAGAGCCTCACGGAAGTGGAATGTCTCAAGTGATTCGCTCAGCGTCTCTTTCACATTCTTGAACTCCTCGATGGTCTCGCGATCATAATCTGTGAACTCGTGTGCTTCGGGAATTACACCGTCAAAATATTTGTTAGTGAGCACTATGGCGCGATTGACGAAGTTGCCGAGTATTGCCACCAGCTCGTTGTTGTTACGATCTTGGAAGTCCTTCCATGTGAAGTCGTTGTCTTTATTCTCGGGAGCATTGGCGGTGAGCACATAGCGCAGTACATCTTGCTTGCCAGGGAAGTCCTCAAGGTATTCGTTGAGCCATACTGCCCAGTTGCGGCTGGTAGAAATCTTGTCGCCTTCCAGGTTCAGGAACTCGTTGGCGGGAACGTTCTCAGGCAACTGGTAGCTTCCCTCGGCCATGAGCATGGCAGGGAAGATGAGGCAGTGGAACACGATGTTGTCCTTGCCGATGAAGTGGATGATGCGTGTGTCGTCAGCCTTCCAGTACTTCTCCCAGTCGTCGGGACGCAGTTCCTTAGTATTGCTGATATAGCCAATGGGTGCATCAAACCATACATACAGCACTTTGCCTTCGGCTCCCTCGATGGGAACGGGGATGCCCCAGTTTAGGTCGCGTGTCACCGCACGAGGTTGAAGACCGCCGTCGAGCCACGACTTGCACTGCCCGTACACGTTTGATTTCCACTCCTTGTGTTCTTCCAGAATCCACTGGCGCAGGCGTGGTTCCCACTTGTCGAGCGGCATATACCAGTGCTTGGTCTCGCGAAGCACGGGAACGTTGCCGGTGATGGCGCTGTGAGGATTAATCAGGTCGGTGGCATTGAGCGATGTACCGCATGCCTCGCATTGGTCGCCATAGGCTTTCTCGTTGCCGCAGTGGGGGCATGTGCCTATGATATAACGGTCGGCAAGCCACTGGTTGGCTTCCTCGTCATAGAACTGCTTGCTCATCTTCTCGATAAACTCACCCTTGTCGTAGAGTTTCTTGAAAAAGTCGCTGGCAGTGCGGCGGTGCATGTCGCTTGTGGTGCGGCTGTAGACGTCGAACGAGATGCCCAAGCCTTCCATTGAGTCCTTTATGATTTTGTGATAACGGTCAACGATGTCTTGTGGGGTTACTCCCTCTTTCTGTGCTTTGATGGTGATGGGCACGCCATGTTCGTCGCTGCCGCCAATCATCAGCACATCCTCGCCCTTGAGGCGCAGGTAGCGAACGTAGATGTCGGCAGGTACATATACTCCAGCCAGATGGCCAATGTGAACCGGGCCGTTGGCATAGGGCAACGCGGTGGTCACCAGTGTGCGTGCATATTTCTTGTTATTTTCCATAATATTTTTTGTTGTGTTTCAGAATTTTCCTGCAAAGGTACGAAAAAACTTACGAGTACACAAAAGTCACTTGATTGTAAAGGTTCTTTTTTCGACCAGGGATGACATTAATGTATTCTCAAGAGTCGATGCTTTGAGGACGTAAAATTAAAAATGCCTGGCGGTAGAGCCAGGCATTTGATGTCGTTATGATTTGTGTTATGAACTAATGTGTGAATTCGGTGTAGCTATACATGCTGTATTCACGTGAGAGACGCAGACGACCGCTGTAGTAGTCATAGTAGAACGTGTCATATCCGCCGTCGTAGTAGTATAGGGTGACGTAATCGCCATGATCATCCCATTCAAACTGGTATGTTACCCAGTATCCGTAGTCATCCCAGAAAGAGACATTGCCTGTGCCATCAGCATGGAAGCTGATTTCCATATAGTTGGCATCGTCTTCATATATGTCGCGTTCCCAGTTGCCTTGCACTTCAAGATAAGCATACCACCGACTTCCTGACAGAGGAGACCAGAAGTGCGAATCGCAAGAACTTAGTCCAATGGTCAGCAACAATAAAAACAGAGTAATGTTTAATTTTTTCATATCTTTATATTTTTTGTGTGGAAAATCGGTGTAATCAATCTTGCCACAAAGTTAGTAATTCTTTTTGATTTGTCACATCTAAAACACAGTAAAATGATAAATACTGCATCACTTAACCTATGTTTTTGTTTTTTAGACCGACAAGAAACCATCAAAGTTTAATGAAATCTTGATTTTTGTTTGAGAAAATTTGTTTAGTTCGACTTTATGTCCTAATTTTGACCCAAACAATATTGTTTATTCACTTTTAATACATTAAGACAATTATGAAAAAATGGAAATGCACTGTATGTGGCTACATACATGAAGGAGAGAACCCACCCGAAGAGTGCCCATTGTGTGGCGTTGGTCCCGAAGATTTCGAGGAAGTGGTAGAATAATGCATAATCTATAGATTATCTAGAATTAATTGAAAACAAACAACTAACAACTAATAACAATTCAAACAATTATGGCAAAAAAATGGATCTGCACAGTGTGCGGTTATGTTCATGAGGGCGACACCCCTCCCGAGAAGTGTCCACAATGTAAACAACCAGCCGAGAAATTCAAGGAACTCAAGGAAGACGAGGAAGTGGCTTACGCAGCCGAGCACACTCTTGGTGTAGCCAAGGGTGTTGATCCTGAGATTCTTGCAGGGCTGAAGGCTCACTTCGAGGGTGAATGCAGCGAGGTGGGAATGTACTTGGCAATGTCACGCCAGGCCGACCGTGAGGGTTATCCCGAGATTGCCGAGGCTTTCAAGCGCTATGCCTTTGAGGAGGCTGAGCATGCAGCTAAGTTTGCCGAGTTGCTCGGTGAGGTGGTTTGGGATACCAAGACCAACCTTGAGAAGCGTGCTGCTGCCGAGGCTGGTGCCTGCGAAGACAAGTTCCGCATCGCCAAGCTCGCAAAACAGCAGAACCTTGACGCCATCCATGACACTGTTCACGAGATGGCTCGCGACGAAGCCCGTCATGGACAAGGCTTCACCGGTCTGCTCAACCGCTACTTCAAGAAATAATGTACTGTTAAGGTCATTAACCCCATTTAAAACAAAGGTGTGCTACTATGTAGTGGCACACCTTATTTGTTTGTGAAACGGTTCTTAAATGCACTATAGCACTCCTTGCTCGATGCGTGTGCAGATGCGTTCTATCAGAGCATCGGTCTTGTTGCTCTCGGGATGAAATCCCTCGCGCATATTGACGCCGAAGAATCGTCCGAAGGTTTGCCAGAATCCAGCCCTGAACGCACCTAGGAATGCTTTGACGATGTAGTAGCTGCGCTGGTTTGTCTCACGGTTTACGAGCTTAATCAGCGTCTTACCTTGATTCTTTGTGAGCTTTTTCATCTCAGGCTTGTACTGGTTGAAGACAACCTTTTCAAACTGCCTGAGGTAATCCTCCTTTTGCTTCTGTGTGGGGTAGGTTTCGAGATATTCGTAAGTCTCCTGAAGCGTTCTGTTGATAAGCTTGGCATAGGGTAGGGTGCGCTTCACGTCGCGCACTGTCTTCCAGTAGAATTCCTCTTCGGCCTTGTTCTTGAAGCGTTCGGGAGGGTAAACGGTGATAGTGTTGAGAATCACTTTGTAGATGGTATCACCGCTTTCGGTCACGCTATATCCCCATTTTGCCACAGCCTTGTTCAGCACCGAGGGCAAGGGTATACCCGGCCCGGTGTCTTGTGCCATTGTCGCTGCTGGTGCCATGATGGCTACCGCCAGAGTGAGCAATATGAGAATGCGCTTTGTCATCAGTAATTAATGTGTTTTGCTAATCAGGCTGCAAATGTATTACAAAGTTTTAGAATTCCAAAAATAAGAACGTTTAAAAAAAGTTATCAGTTGTCAGTTCTGATTGTTGGTTGTGCTCCTGTCGCCGTCAGTTGATTATTATCAGCCGCGGCGATTCGGAATTGAATTAGAAGCTTAGCAGGCGGGCGAGGCCCAGATAGCTCACGCTGATGCCCACGTGCATGCCACTCACTTTGGGGTCGCACTTGTTGAACTTGCTGTGAGCCACCCACGGGGTGATACGCAGCGATGAAGTCCAACGCTCGCGGTGGCCGTATCCTGTAAGGGATGTATTACTCACGCGACTGTTCAGGTTGATATCAAAGTCTACCGAGGCCATTACGCTGAAATTGCTCAGTTTGCGTCCTTCCACACTGGTGGTAGTGCGAATGTCATGTCCCTCATCATCCTTGTCCCATGAGTAGTTAGCTACATCCCAACTGTATCGGTCGTAGAAGCCACCCACATTGGGTGTTATCGACAGTCGTCCGCTGTTCAGCACAGTATATCCCAGCTGAACACCCACTGTGATGTGGGTGGCATGGCTGGAGCTGTTGCCTTGCAAGGGCCGTCCTTCGCTGTCGGGAGGCACGTTGAAGATGTTGTCGTTTCGGTAGGATGGTTGGCCAAATGCCACCTCGGCCTTCAGTCGCAGGTTCTTGTAACCGCCGGTAAGTCCCACGTGGAACATGGCGCTGCCGCCGAAGTTGTCGCGCAACGAGCCAGTGGGATAATCATAGCCCACACCGGCAATGACGCCATAGCAGTACTGCCTGTTGCCCACCTGTGGCACCTGTGGCACTCCTATTTCGTGCAGCTGGTTCTCTATCTGGTCTTCCCAGCGCTCTACTCCAATGATGCTGGCTCCGTTTTGTGTGTCATGTGCTATCTCTCTAACGCGTTGCCGGTACAGGTCCTGATAGTGTGCGAGGCGTTGCTCTACCTGGCTTCCATCGATGCCCGAGTTGATCTCATCCTGCAAGTGGCGGCGCATGAGTTCGAGCAGGTCGAACTGCAGCTGATGATAGCGCAGACGCTCGGCAGTGCTTTGTGCTGTGCTGGTCTGCGAGGCATTACGGTGCATGATGGCGCGTGCTTCGAGCCGTGCTGTGTTGTTGCCACTCTCGATGGGTGTGGCACTCAGTTCCACCTCCATCTGCGATGGTTGTGATGAGTAGTCGGGGATGAGACGGTGGAAGTCGCTCCATTGCAGCGGGCCGTCGCTCCACAGCTTGATGTCATCGTTGGTACCGGCCATTGCCGGCATGGCACCGATGATACACAATATTAGCGGGATAATTCTCTTCATAGTCTGAGCAGAATGATTATCAGCGCTGGCCGTTGCGCTGGCGTATGCGGGCTGCCCGGCGGGCGAGTTCCCGACGCTGGGCGGGTGTCAGTTGTGCCGCTTCCTCATCGGTCATGCCGAAGGGCTCGTCATAATATTGCTGCTGCTGAGCCTTGCGTCTGGCCTGCTGGGCTCTACGTTCAGCCTCACGTTGAGCTTTGCGTTCAGCCTCACGTTGAGCTTTGCGTTCTGCTTCGCGCCTTGCCTGTTGTGCCTTAAGCAGTGCTGCCTCACGTTGAGCACGTGTCAGCTGAGCCGCTTCCTCGTCTGTCATGCCGAATGGTTCGTTGGCATTGTCATTGTCATTGTTCAGTCCTTGCGGTATGTCGGTCGATTTCTTGTTTTCTGTCTGTTGTTGCTCGGTGCTGTAGTCGCGGTCATCGCGGTTGGTAGAGAACGAGTCAATATCGTCATCATCGTCGTCGAGCCACGATTTGGTTTTATTTACTGCCTCATCATATTTTGGTTTGATGTAGTACTTATATACTGCATATCCACCACCACCCAGCGCAGCAAGTATCAACAAGACGATGAGCAGAACCAGCCAGCCCTTCGATTTCTTCTTGGGTGGCATTGGAGAAGGGTAGTGATAGGGAGATGGTCCCATGGGCATGGGTTGATTCATTTGCCCCATGGGAGGTTGCGACATCTGCCTTGGAGGTGGCATAGTCGACGATTGCTGAATTGGCACTTGTTGTCCCATTTGTGGCATCTGTGGCGCTTCTTTGCCGCAGTTTGGGCAAAAGCGCTGTCCCGGCTGAATGATATTGCCGCAATAGTCACATCTTATTTGTATCATAGCGTTTACAGTATTTTGGTTTGTAGATTTTTACAAAGGTAGAGTCTTTTTTCAAACAATGCAAGCATTCCCCTCAAAAAACGCAAGCAGTTATTAGTTGTTATTTCTCCTCCAACAGGGATTTTTCAAATAAAGGAAACCAATAATTGAACCAAGATAAGAAAAAAAACAAGAATACTATTTTAAAATAGGATTATTGATATAAACGTTTTACAACAGCCCATGTCAGGTTGTTCTAAAACAACTTGGACAACAAACGACGAGTGATGCGAATTGTACAAATTCGGAGTCAAATAGGAATTTTGCAGATGATTAAAAACGATAAAACACCGTGGCAATTTTTTGACAAGCAGACATAAGAACAAAACAGAATTATTTTTTCTCGCCAACTATTTGATTGTAAGCTTGTTGTTGTTCATTCGGTTCATGTACTGCTGGATGATGGCTTTGAGCTGTTTCTCCATGGTTGCCTGTTCTGGCACTTTGCCAGTGAGGTTGTCTTGCAGCATGTTGTCGGTCTTGAAACGATACATACCTTTTACCTTGTTGCCGTCAAACTGCATCATCATGTCACCTTGCAGATACTGATAGATACCGTTGTTGTAGTTCACTGCCCAAGTATTGGGGGCTGGAGTGTTGAGCACATCGCAGCCAAAGGCCAGATATGGTTTATCATACCCCAAAACTCCAAGAATAGTAGGCATGATGTCGGCCTGCTGCACAATGACGTCGTCGCGCATGGCTGGGGCTAGGGTGCCGTCGGGGGTGTAGAAGATGATGGGGATGGAATACAGCCCCAGGTCGGTCTTATAGACATCGTGGGTGGTCTGGTTGGTGTGGTCGGCAACAATCACGAAAATGGTGTTGTTGAACCAGGGCTGACGGCTGGCACCCTCGAAGAAATGCCGTAGAGCCATGTCGGTATAGCGTATGCAGCGATGTATGGGCTGTGTGCCCTCTTCGGGGAACTGTTTTTCAAGCTGCTCAGGCACAGCGAAGGGATGGTGCGACGATGCGGTGAACACCGATGCCAGGAATGGCTGGTTGTAGCCGTTAAGCTTTGAGAGCATGAACTGCAGGAATGGTTCGTCCCAGATAGCCCATGTGCCATCGAAGTCTTTGTCGCCGTTGAAATGCGGATCGGCATTAAACTCGGTGCGTCCGAGATATTGCTGATAGCCTGTGGCACGTGCGAAGGCCTGGAAGCCCATCGAACCGTTCTGTGCGCCGTGGAAGAAAGAGGTGTTGTAGCCTTTGCCGGCAAGCAGACTCGCCAGTCCGCTCAGGTCGTTCATCGATGCCGGAGTAAGAATGAATGGCTCGACAAACATTGGTATGCTCGAAAGCACACTGGGCATGGCATCGATGCTCTTGCGGCCGTTGGCAAAGCTGTATTTGAATGTCAATGACTTGGTAATCAGCGAGTCGGTGAACGGAGTGTAACCCTTGTAAGTGCCGCCGTCGAGGTCGCCATTGAAGGCTCCGATGTATTCCTTACCGAAGCTTTCGATGATAATCACCACCACGTTCTTTGGGGTGAAAGTTGATGTGCTGTCGGGCTGGTGAATGGGTGTGTAGATGGCCTCTAGCTGCTTCTCGTCGGAGAAATAATGCGGGTCGCTGTACACATTTTTGCCTATCGAGCGCAGGAGTGAGAATGGGGTATTGAGCACCACGGCTGCATCGATGGGTCGATCCACATACTGTGCAGCATTGCTCATGGTGATGGGACGTACGGCAGTTGCCAGGCCACCGCGCATGCCGCCAATGATGGCGGGAATCATTGCGAGCAGACTCACAGTAACGGTGATGTAGTAGCGCCAATTGCGGCATTGCTGTGTGGTGAGGCGCGGCTTGGCATAGAGCTTCCACAAGAGGAAAATCACCACGATGAAGAGCAGTATGAAATACCAGTGCCTGAGAAACTCGGTGCCGAAGATGCCCGCGAGATTGCCCTCGTGCTGGAACTCACTGAACACGGTGCTGGTGGTGCGTCGGCTGGTGTACTGGAAGTAGACCGCGTCGCACAGGTTGAGGACAAGCATGAGCGCGTTGACGATTATAAACAGCCACTTGCACACCTTGTGATAAGTGTTGTTTTCCTTGAAATGGAGCGGCAGCAGCATCAGGATGATGTAGAGCACACAAGTGTACATAATCGCCGAGGAGTCGAACATGAATCCGCCCTTGAAGGCATCGACAAGGTCTTGTCCCTGAAGGCCTTGCGAGAAGATGCCGTAGTTTTCAAGAAAATAGGCTACTCGTGCGATGAAGTAGATAAGATAGGCAAGAAACAGGTTCCACACCACTGATGCCAGCGGAGCAAACGGAGAAGAAAGTACGATTTCTTTTAGTCGTTTCATAATAGATGTGTGCTCTATAAGCTTGTTACATGATTTAGCAAATCGACTTCCATTTCAGTAATGAGGAGCAGCACGTCAAGGGCTTTGTCAGTTGATGTTGATGCCTAAGGAACGTGCAATGCTGCCGTCCTCGTCGAAGTTTGAGAGGTAAAGCACGAAGAGGAAAATCGCAATGAGGATGAAGATAATGATGTAGCACACAGTCCGAGTGACGGGGCCTCCCATCACCTCGCGCTTGCTGCGTAATCGTGGCAGGGGCCTGATGAGTGGCAACCGCGACATGATGTCGTAAGCATCGTCTTCAACTACTGTCTTATCTTCATTGGTAGTGAGATTGCCGTCGCCCATGGCTTCGGTGCTCGTATCATTATCGGTAGGAGCAGGCGGCTGAACGGCAGCAGTGGCTGCAAGATTTTGAGAGACACCGCAATAGGGGCAGAATTTCAGTCCTGCTACTGGCAACGACTCGCCGCAACTGTGGCAATATAGTTGCTTTGAGGCACTCATTGTCGCCACCTTAGTGCGCAGCATCGATGCTGGGATGTCCACTCCCTGAGCGAGGAACTCGTTGAGGCACTGCGGACAGACAACGACTTTCTTGCTCAAGGCGAGTTCCTCGAGCGTCATGTCGATGACTTTCTCACATTGTGGACATTTAAATAACATACTTGCAGTGCTCTTCTTTTATTACTCTTGTTTCAGCTGGCAGTTTCGGAGTAGGCCGAATGTGCGGTTCGGATTATTCTTCTGACTTGAGCTGTCTGGTACCTCACGGTTTACCTAAAAAACATGTGCTTTTATGGGTACAAAGGTAATAATTATTTTCAATTTGCATGGTTTTTTCGGCTTTTTTCCTAAAAATATCAGAGAAATTGAGAACAAAAAAACAACATCGGCAAGTGAGTGGTTGCCGATGTTGTGTTATTGTTGTGTTGCCTTGAGGCAGATTATGCTTTGCGCACAACTGCGACTGGTGTCTGCTGGCTGTTCTGGCACAATGGGTTGTCCTTGAACAGTGCGCAGAGGAACTTATCGTCAAGATTCTTGTCAGACTTGCCGAGGATGTTGGCTCCCAGGTCATTGGCATCGATGATGATAACATCATTGCCCAGTCTTTCCTTCATCTCACGTGCTACCTTGTGTGGCTTGTCGGGAGCCATCTTAGCGTAGCGGTTGTAGGGTGCGATAACGCCATCGGCTGGACCGTCGATAGCGCGTGCACGATATCCGCACACTTTGTAGAACGCACCTCTGACGCCGAAAGGCTTGGTCACAGCAGCAGCGAGGCAGCCGAGGAAGATGCGTGGAAGTCCCACGTCTTGCAGAGCGAGCTGCATGGTGTAAGGGCTGCTGATGCCAATTCCGTGAGGAGATTTGTAAACAAATTTCACGAGGAATTTAGCCAGCCAGCTTGGGTTCATTTCATCGATGGGGAAAGCCCTTCCTTGCGAAATGGCAACGATTTTCTCGCTCACGTAGATCATATCGCCAGGCTTACGCACATCTTTGGTATACTCGTCCAGCACATCTCCCAGGTCATCGTCTTTAGTGACGAGTTTGGTCTTGCAAGGGATGCGCATGTATTCAACGCCGTCAACAGTGATGTTGATGTTTTTGCCTTCGTTAGGTTTAATTTCCATAACTTCTTGATTTTTTCTTTTAATTTGCGTTTGATTTTTACGGCGCAAAAGTAATTATTATTAATGAAAAAAGCAAATATGTTGTCAGTTTTCCAGATTACACGGATTTTCGGTATCTCCAGAAAACTGATTACTGACAACTGGTTTACATAGGGGGCCTGCCACCGCCGAAACCACCAGGGCGTCCGCCACCAAATCCGCCGGGACGTCCACCGGGACCGCCAGGTCCACGCATGTCGTTGCGTTTCTCGGGTTCCTGACCTTTCTTGAAGGTAGAGAAACGATAGGTGAAAGTGAGCATTCCGTAACGGCCGAGTGAATTGTAGATGGCATCCTGAATGTAGCTTGCCGTTTGTGTGCGGCTGATGTTTTTCTGCTGTCCGAGGATGTCGAACACCGAGATCTGTATCGCAGCTTCTTTGTTGGCGAGGAACTGGTAGGCAATGGAGCCGTTCCATATCCACTGCTGGCTGTTGTAGCCGGCACTGTAACCCGTTGAGTTGCTATAGTTGAGGTCGGTGCTGATGACGAGTCCAAAGGGTGCCGAGTAGGTGCCGTTGAACATTGCTCCCCAAGTGTGTACATTTCGGTCGCGGCTGGTCTGCATGGTGTTGTGAGTGAGCTGGTAGCTGTAGCGCGGACGCAGTTCCAGGTCAAAGAGCGCCGTGCGATAGGCAATGCCTGGTGCAATGTTGAGGTTGAAGCCAGTGCTGGTGTTCTTCTCGCCGTCGGTGAAACCCTTTGATTGCGATATGCGGGCAAACATGTTGCTGTTGAAGTACCAAGCCTTGCTTGCACTGAATGGGAAGCTGAGCATGTTCATAGCCATTGCGTCCCAAACGCCGTTAGTGTTGGTATAGGTTGTCACCTGTCCACCGGTTGTCGGGTCGTTGATGATGGTTGAGATGATGCTGTTCTGCTGCACGCTGGCGTTGACCATAGCCATGATGCTTCGCTGTGAGTCTTGGTTGAAGTCGCTGAAGCGCAGGTTCACACGGTGGGTGAATGTGGGCTTTAGCTCGGGGTTACCGATGACGATATTGAGCGGGTTGCTCTCGTCGGCAACGGGCTGCAGCTGTGTCATCGATGGCTGGCTGCTGCGCAGGCGATAGTCAAGTGCCAGGTTGCGTGTCTTGCTGAACTTGTAACGCATGCGTGCGAAGGGTGCCACACTCCATGCCCAACGGGTGGGGATGTTGCGTGCGCTGTTTATTAGGTCCTCGCTCTTTGACATTGCCGAGTTGACCGAGAATCCCACGTTGAGGTTCATTGCCTTAGTCACCTTTTGGAATCCCACCTGGAACTCCTGGTTGAAGAACTTGTTGCGGAAGTCATTGCTCTGGTTCTCATTGAAGATTCGGTCCATTTCGGGGCCAAGTTCAATGTCGACAATCTCGCTCAGGAGCTTTCCGTCGAGCAGGGCATAGTCGCCGTAGGTGTCGCTAATCATCTTGCGCATGGTGGGATTTAGCACCATGTCAACCATCAGGTCATTGATGGTGCGACGTGGAACGGGGTAATAGGTGCCTCCGCGCAGTATGTCGTAGACACTCTTGTTGGACTTGCTCACGTTGTAGCTGCCACGATAAGAGAATGTGAGGAATTGCGCCTTCTTGATGTCGCCCAGCGGCTCGGTCCACGACAGACGTCCGTTGATGCTGTTGGTCTTGCGCAGGTTCTCATACACCTGGTCGATGGTTTCTTCCTCGTCCTTGAGATAATAGTTGTTGCGAGTATAGGTGTTACCGTCCTCGTTGATGTTGCTGTAGTTATAGCGTGTGAAAATGCTGAAACTGCGTCCAGGGTGCGACTGGAACTTGTGGTTGTAGATGAAACGTCCGCCAAACTCGTAGCTCTTGCCGTGGTTGTCATAGTAACTGAGGCTGCGGTTAACCGGTGTGAGTGCAGCATCGCCGGCACGTGTCATGGAGGTGTCGCTGCTCTCGCTGTGTGAAAAGTTGAGCGAGAAGTTTGGCTGGAAGTCGATGGTGTTGAACGAGTCCACTTCCCACTTGAGGCGGAAGTCACCGCGAATGTTGTGTGTGCGGTCGAGCGAAGTCGACAGTGCATTGCGGTAGCTGGTGGAGTCGGTAAAGATATTCTGACGGCTGGTGCTGGTGCGTGTGTCGCGGCTGGTGTGCGAGTACATGACGTCGCCACCGATGCGCAGGTGCTCGTCTTCCTTCGAACCCACGTTGAAGTTAACACCCAGCACTTGCGAGGTGGTGATGCCGCGGTCGCCGCCAAAACGGCGGAAACGCTGTGCTCCCCCGTCAGAGAATCCCAGGTTGTTGGTGTTGTTGGCTCCTCCCATGAAGGTAAACTGGTTGCCCTCGTTGAAGTAGTTTGCCATGACGTTACCCTGATAGCGATTCTTGGTGCCATATCCGGCCGTCACGGTTCCGAACCAGCCATTGTTCATGCCTTTCTTGACTGTGAGGTTGATGACTGTCTCGTCCTCGCCGTCATCAACGCCTGTGAGTCGTGCCAGGTCGCTCTTGCGGTCGATGACCTGCAGCTTGTTAATCATGTCGGCGGGGATGTTCTTCGATGCCACTGTGGGGTCATCGCTGAAGAATTCTTTGCCGTCGATAAGGATTTTCTTGACTTCTTTGCCGTTGGCGGTGATTTTGCCGTCACTTCCCACCTCGACACCCGGCATGCGCTTGAGCAGGTCCTCAACTACGGCATTGGCCTGTGTCTTATAGGTGTCGGCATTATATTCTATGGTATCTTCCTTGACAAGTACGGCAGTCTTGACGCCCATTACAACCACGTCCTTGAGCACTACACCGTTTTGTTGCAGCGCTATCACGCCTAGGTTCACGTCGCGACCGTCCTCACCAATGCTCACTCGCTTGATGTTGGTAACATAGCCGATGTAGCTGAGTTTCAGTAGGTAATGTCCCGGCTCCACGTCTTCGATGTTGAACACGCCGTTGAGGTCGGTGACGGTGCCCTTGACGTAGGTGCTGTCCTTGTTGGCTTGCAGCAGTGCTACTGAGGCCTGCATGAGCTCGGTGGTGTCGCTGGCGTCGACGAGTATGCCATTGATTATTGCAGCGTCGGCGCTTTTTGTTCCGAGCGTCAATATAGCCATCACTGTAATTAATAGAATTCTTGAAAAGTGTTTCATTATTGTGATAATATTTGTTTGCGGATTCAGTTTCGTGACTGCAAAGGTAGGCATTTGTTTAACAAAGGGCAAAAACTAATATACAATCCCCTGAAATTTATAGATGAAAATGCTTTTTGCCGTTTAGCATTTATGGAAGATCGTGGAGTGGAATAATGGGTAGAAAAGAAGCGTGGCAGCCTCAACATCGAGGCTGCCACGCTTGTTGTGGTAAATCAATTAATGACTACATAATGTAGATATTAATTGATGTAGTTGAAGTACTCGTCGTCGGTAGCGCAATCCCACCATACTGGGAGACTCCAAATGAATGTGTCATAAGCGTGCTTGTTGATCTCGCGAACCTGAGTCTCGTTGTAGGTCAACTCGAGAGTTCCTGGGAGACGCCAGCGGCGTGGCCAGTACTGAGGATCAGCCTTGCTTGAGCCTGGGAGTACAGATTGTCCAGTGAACATAGCTGGATGATCCATACCTGGATAAACAACACCAAAATCTTTAACGTTTCCAGCGCTGTAGTTGAAGCGACGCATGTCAACATAGGTCTCAGAGCAGCATCCAAGAGCTACATACTTCTGAAGCATGATGTCGCTCATCTTGAGATCGCCAGCACTCTGACAAACAGCAGCACTGTTCATGTAAGTGTTAATCTTGGCATTGTCCATAGGAGCAAGAACTGGGTTGATGTAACCGGCAGTAACATAGTTTTGAGCCAAAGTTTGGATGTAATCCATGCTAGCCTTGATACCAGCCTTGTAGGCAGTGAGAGCACCGCCCTTATCGCCCTTGCGGAAGAGCACCTCGGCCTTGATGAAGCAGCACTCGCTGTAAGTCATCAGGTCGAATGGACTCATAGGCTGAGTCTGGAAGATACCGGTAGAACCAGCACCAGCGTCACGTGCGGTAGTAAGCTGGAAGTGCCAGTAAGTGTCGAGTGGGTTGTGAGCATTACCAGTGTTGGTAGAGTTACTGCGCAGATTAATATATGCAGTATCACCAGCAACAACATAGTTAGTGCTGTTAACATAGAGTGCACCAGGAGCGTAAGTTACAGTAACATTGTCTCCATCAACAGAGATTTCGTGGATTGCACCTGCCTCTTGAATAAATTTATCGCGAGCGGCAGCGTCTTTAATTTCGTAGGTGAGAGTTTTTGCCACGTTAGTCCAAGTTGGGTTAGTGATTGAGAATGCACCACCTGCATGCAAACGTCCGTTGGCATCATTGATAATATCAACTGGTTCAGCACGTCTCATATCATAGCTTGCAACATTGCCATTGGCATCAAGCTTCATGTTGGTCATAACCCAAGGAATATCCTTGTCGGCACGTGGGTCTTCTACGCCAGCACCACGCATGTTGGTGAGCAGGTCATAGTGATACTTAGACATACGCTGGTTAGAACCATAAGAAAGGTAGTTCCAGTTACCGTTGGTCATCACGGGGTCACCCATGAGGTAGTCGGTAACGTCGCTGCCACTGTTATAGCAAGTGAAAGACAGGTTGTCGTTGTTGCTCTGAGGTCCTTTTGCAAGGCAGTCAAGAATGAGGTCGGGATTGAACTCAGCCTTCTTCGAGACGCGGAGCAAATAGCGAGCTTTCAATCCATAAGCAAGCTTGAGCCACTTCTGAACATCACCACCAGCGATGTCGCCAGAACTCAGAGGCACTGCACTTGCTGATTGGGAAGATTGCAACAGTTCAATTGCCTTATTAATTCTTTCCATGCAGCCTTCGTAAATGGTCTTACCATTATCGTAGGCAGGAACAGCCGATGCACCAAGTGCCTCGGTATAAGGCATTTCACCATAGAGGTCGAGCATATCCATGAAGCCATAAGCATAGATAAGTTCGGCAACACCCTCATAGTGAGTGGCACCATCTTTCTGTGCCTTTTCGATAATGTCGGGCAGGTTACAAGCGCAACCTACAAACCAGCTCTGGTAAGGAGTAGTAGTAGAACCAGAACCGAACTCCCAGTCAGGAGAACCAAGGTTACCGGTAGTAGAATAGAACACACCAATGTTGCAGCTGGTGCGCATGTTTACGATACCATGCTCATACATGAACCAACGCTCAATCCAAGGGAGACGATTCTCGACCAGCGCGCTCTTGTTGTTAGGGCTATCGGGGTCGACGTTCACATCGAGCCAGTCATTACAGGATGCCAGGCTGAGTGTAGCAGCGAAGCATGCCAGTGCGATGAAATATTTTGAAATCTTCATAGTCATTTCTTTTATATAGGGTTGTTAGAATGTAACATTTACACCAAATGTGAAGCTCGATACAGCAGGAACGCTGTTCCAGTCGATACCAACAGCACCCGAGCCACCGGTACCACCAGCGGTACTAACCTCAGGATCCATGCCCTTGTAGTTAGTCCAGGTGAACAGGTTAGTTCCGGTAACGCTAAGAACGAGACGCTTAATCACATTCTGCTTAGTGAGCAGCAGACGTGACAGGTCGTAAGAGAGTGAGAGCGAACGCAGCTTCAGCCAGTTAACGTCGGTGATGAAGTTGAAACTGTTGCTTGCATAGTTGCTCCAGTAGCGCTGAATCATGTTGCGTCCAGAGTACTCAACACCATTGATGGTGTAAGTCTTGTCGGCCTCATAGGTTACAGTCATATCTTCGCCAGTATCAGCGTTTACACCCGAGAAGGTAACTGACTGACGGTCGTTGAGAAGAGTGCGCTTGCTCAAACCATTGTCAACCATGCAGTATTCAGTACCGTTGTAAACGGCGCCGCCATAACGGAAGTCAAGCAGGAATGAGAGAGTGAAGTCCTTATAACGCAGAGTGTTGTTAAGACCGCCGATGAACTTTGGCTCACGGTTGCCAACAACGTCGTTGCTAGAGCTGTGAATCTTGTAAAGACCGGTTGAAGGATCGATTTTGTAACGACCATTCTCGTTCTCAACAATCTTAGTAACTTCTTTTCCATCGACCATCTCTTTAACTTCCATATCTTCATACTCATAGCGAGTACCAACCATAGACATGAAGTTACCACCATTAGGCACAGCAGCACTCTTTACAGTACCAAACTGAGCATCGGTTGGGTAGAACATACCTACACCGCTGAGGAACTCACCCAGAGTACCACGGTTGTAAGAGAAGTTCAGAGTAAGATCCCAGTCAAAGTCACGAGTCTGAATTGGACGTGCTGTGATGGCGATTTCCATACCCTTGTTGATAACCGAACCCGAGTTGATAGAAGCGAAGATGTAACCGTTAGCGTTCGACAGACGAGGCGAAGCAATCTGGTTCTTGGTAGAGCTGTGATAGTAAGTCCAGTCAAGACCTAAGCGGTTGTTGAAGAAGCGGAACTCAGCACCAATTTCCCAAGCAGTCTGAATCTCGGGTTTCAGGAACATGTTACCCTGATAGTACTGGTTACCAACTCCTTGGAACGAACCGTATACCATTGGTTTCTCAAGGTAGGTAAGTGTAGCAAATACGTTAGCGTCCTTACCAACCTGTGCCCATGAACCACGCAGTTTACCAAATGTGAGAATGTCATTCTTCTCCATGAGCTCGGTGAATACAAATGCACCACTTACCGATGGATAGAAGTAGCTGCGGTTTTCAACAGGCAGAGTAGAAGACCAGTCGTTACGTCCGGTAACGGTCAGGAACACGGTGTTGCGCCAAGCGGCACGAGCCTCACCAAAGACGCTGACCATGCGCTTGCGGCTGTTGTTATCCTTGAAGAACTGCTTAGCATCCGAGATGTTGCTGAAGCTAACGGTACCAGCAGTGATGAAGTCATATCCCCAGTGGTTCTGGTTCATGCGCTTGGTGTTGTCGGTACTTGTACCAATCATCAATCCGAGATCCCAGTCACCAAATGTCTTGTGGAAGTCGGTCATGATGTTAGTAGAAATGTACTCATAGCGATAGTCGGCTTTGCTCAAACGACCATTCTGCATCATTTCACGAGCTACCGAACCTGGAGCGATGAAAGTGTAAGCATCGGTGGTATAGTTGTCATAGCCGAGACGTCCACTTACGTTCCACCAGTCGGCAATCTCAAACATAGCGTTCAAAGCGCCAGTGAAACGGTGAGTCTTGTCATAGAGGTTGTTCTTGTTGATAATCCAGTAAGGATTCTCCTTGTCGCTAGCGAGGTCCCAAACACCATCGAAGAGGCGATACTTAGTACCGTCCTCGTTGAGGTAGTGGCTCATATCCTGGTCGAGAGGCCAAGAATAGAGAGCGTTCATGGCACCAGTGCCAACAGGAGAAAGAGTGCCTTCCCACAAACCGCCAGAAGTAAGGGTCTTGTTGGTCTTGGCGATACTGTAAGTTACGTTGGCGCCTACTGTCAAGCGGTCAAACTTCTGCTCACCATTGAAGCGAACAGTGGTCTTGTCGTAGCTTGTTCTGGGCACGATACCTTGCTGGTCGAAGTTAGATACTGACAAGAAGAAAGTAGTGTTCTTCGAGCCACCGCTAATGCTCACGTTGTTATCAAGGATTCTGCCATGACGGAAGAAATTGCCAATGTTGTCGTAGATTGTTGCTCCAGGAGCAAATTTCTCGCCCCAAGAACTGTAGGTCTGGTCGCTGAGCACACCGTTGGTGCTGTAAGAACCACGTCCGAATGTAGACTGAACCTCTGGCAGTTTGTTTGCCCAAGAAGTACTGATTTTACCAGTATAATCTACACGTACACTACCTTCTTTACCTTTCTTGGTGGTGATGATGATGGCACCGTCGGCAGCGCGGCTACTAGAAAGGGAGGCCGTCGCAGCACCATTAAGAACCGAGGGACTCTCGCTATCCTTGGGGTTGATATCCCTCACACGGTTAGAGAATGTGGTGGCATTACGGGTAACACCATCTTGTCCTGAGTTACCAAGCACAGTAGTAGAGTTATCATAGATGATACCGTCAACTACGAACAGAGGGGTGTTGTCACGACCCTCGCTTGTAGAGTTGGCACCACGGATGATGATGCTGGCACCTGCACCGGCAGCACCACTCGACTGAGTAACGTTCACACCAGGAACCTTACCGGCCAGCGAGTTGATAACGTTGGTGTTTTTGTTTTTCAAGATTTCTTCCGACTTAAGGTCGGTCACATTGTAACCAAGAGCCTTGCGCTCTTTCTTGATACCGAGGGCGGTAACAACAACCTCGTCGAGAAGGGCATTGGCATCGTCCATGTTGACGTCAACAGTCGCGCCAGTAACCTTTACCTCCTTGGTTGGAGCGCCCACATACTTGATTTCCAGGGTGCTACCAGGAGCAGCCTGGATTGAATACTTGCCGTCGATGTCGGTGGCAGTGACACGGTTTGTGCCCTTCACTTGTACAGTAGCACCGATTAGCGGCTCGCCGTTGCCGTCACGAACGACACCGGTTACTTTGTTGTTCTGCGCGCTGGCAGTGAATCCCATGCCCTGCCACGAGGCAGTGCCGATGGGGGCTCCACAAGCGAGAATAAGCGCAGCCAACAATGCAATTTGCTTTTTCATATGCACTTGTTTTTGTGAATGTGTGCTTTACTTTGATTTATGAAATTTGACCTTGATTTTTTCCACAATAATTGATTTAAATTAATGTTTAGAACTCTTAAAATACTTGTCTGAGTGGGGCGTATTAATAATTCAACATTGAGTAAAAAAATACAGAATTATGTATATTTTTGGTTGTTTGATGTTGTAAAACATATTTTTACAACACATCTATTGACTTTTAGTTACATAGTCATAAAAAAAGTGTCAAAATATTTGCACAAAACAAAAAAAGTTTTCACATTTGTATTTGATTTGAATGAAAATCTATGTTCATTTAGTAAACGAGAATAAGAAAAAGTTTTTAAAAAACTAATTTACTTATATTAATTAATCAAAAACAAGTGCGTATGAAAAAGCAAATTGCATTGTTAGGTGCATTGATTCTGGCATGTGGCAGCTATGGCTACACATATGCCGAGCAGGCGCCTCAAGCTATGGCGACACAGCTAAGCAATGTGTCGGGCACCGTAATCGATGAGAAAGGTGAACCCGTGATTGGCGCCACTATTACCGAAGTTGGTACTACACGCGCCACTGCTACCGACGTGAACGGTCGTTTTAACCTTCGCGCCAGTGGCAAGGGAAAGATTCAGATTTCTTACATCGGCTACAAGACAGTGACTGTTAATCCAGGCAGCAACCTGAACATCAGGCTTGAAGAGGACAAGGCTCTTCTCGATGAAGTTGTGGTTGTAGGTTATGGTGTTCAGAAGAAAGCCAACCTTACTGGTGCAGTTAGCAACGTTGAGGTATCGAAGGTACTGGAGTCAAAGAGCGAGACCGACGTTACTAAGGCTCTCCAGGGTACCGTTCCCGGTTTGACCATTTTGAATAATGATGGTCGTATCGACTCGGAGGCTTCACTGGTAATTCGTGGTATCGGTACGTTGTCAAACAGTGGAATTTCTACTCCATTGTATGTAGTTGACGGTGTTCCTACCGACAACCTGTCGTACCTTAACACCAACGATATCGAGACAATCTCGGTATTGAAGGATGCCGCTTCTACCTCTATTTATGGTACACGTGCAGCCTTTGGTGTGGTACTCATCACCACCAAGACCGGTCATGTGAAGGACAACATCCGCGTGTCTTACAAGAACAACTTCTCTTGGAGCCAGGCTACTTCACTTCCTGAGTATCCAAATGTACCCACTCAGGTACAGGGCCTTATCGATGACAACTATCGCAAGGGAAATGCTGCCGAGCTCTTCGGTATGTACATGGACAGCGAGGAATTCCAGGCTGGTATCCACAACTGGATTGCAAAGCATGGCGACACCAAGGCCGGATATCGTGAAATGATTTACGGCGACGACTATGACAAGTATGGTTACTATGCCAACTGGGATGTGGGCGGCATTATGTTCAGTAAGCACGCACCAGCTCAGTCGCACAACATTTCAGTAACCGGTAACTCTGGCCGCACCAACTACTATGTTTCGTTTGGTTACAACCAGCGTCAGGGTCTTCAAAACTTCAACCCCGACAAGATCAAACGTTACAATGCCGCTGCCAATATCTCAATTCAGGCAACCGACTGGCTGACAGTGGGAACCCGCATTTCTTACATCGACCGTACCTATGATGGCGTTTCTAACCGTCAGAACTATGGTAACGCCGGTTACCAATACCTGTGGCGTTGGGGTTCGTTCTTTGGCCCTTATGGCTACTTTGTTAACCCCGACGACGGTCAGGCTTATGACGCCCGCACCATGATTGGTTATCGCAAGCAAGGTGGTGAGAGAATGCGTCACATGAACAACCTGCGCATGACAGGCTTCTTGAAGATTGACCTTTCTCATGGTTTCACCTTCAATGGCGATTACACCTTCATTCGCAAGAACACCAAGTATAGGGACGTAGGTCTTATTCCTAAACTTTACAACACTTGGGGTCTCGCACCAACTGCTCCTTCTAATTGCGGAACTACATCTGACTGGCTTGAAACCGACCACAGCGTTTATCAGAACCAGGTATTCAACGGCTACTTCAACTACAACCAGACCTTCAACGAGGCTCACAACCTGAATGTAATGGTTGGTGCCAACCTCGATAAGGCCGATTATGAGTATCTGTACTACGAGCGTCACGGATTCCAGGATCCTAACATGCCTGAGCTCGCTCTGACTAACCAAGAATATTCTTATAGTCATCAACACACTCACCAGGGTTCAGCTGGTTTCTTCGGTCGTATCAACTACGACTACAAGGGCAAATACCTCTTTGAGGTGAACGGTCGCTATGACGGCTCGAGCAAGTTCCCAAGCGGAGACCAGTGGGCATTCTTCCCATCATTCTCTGTAGGTTATCGCATCAGCGAGGAAGCTTTCTGGGAGCCAATCAAGAACACTATCAACAACGCCAAGATTCGTGGATCTTATGGTGTGATTGGTAACCAAGAGATTGGTGCCAACATGTTCCTTGAGACCATGGCAAAGCAAACCAATGCTGTAAGCTGGCTAGGCTCTAACAATCTGCTTCTCGACTACTTCTCAGCTCCAAAGCTGGTATCGAAGTCACTCACTTGGGAGAAGATTAAGACCACCAACATCGGTATTGACCTGAGCTTCCTGCGTGGCGAGATTAACTTCAGCTTCGACTGGTATCAGCGCGACACTAAGGATATGCTTGCTCCAGGTAAGGCTCTGCCCAATGTGCTTGGTGCAAGTGCTGCTTGGGAGAACGCCGGTTCGCTCCGCACTCGCGGTTGGGAAATCACCATTGACTGGCGTCATCGCTTTGGCGATGCCAACGTATATGCTACCTTCAACTTGAGTGACTATAAGACAAAGGTTACCGAGTGGGACAGCAACAACCTTATCAACACCAATTACTCTGGCAAGGAGTATGGCGAGATTTGGGGCTTTGAAACCGACCGTTACTTCGACTTCAATGACTTCAGCGGCAAGGACAACAGTGGCAAGTGGATATATAAAGAAGGTGTAGCATCTCAATCTAAACTTGAGAGCAATGGCTTCGTTTATGGTCCTGGTGACATCAAGTTCGTAGACCAGAACGGTGACGGCGTGATTGACTGGGGTGATGGTACTCCCGAAAATCACGGCGACCTTATCAAGATTGGTAACAGCACTCCACGCTTCCAGTACTCACTCCGTCTGGGCGGTGACTGGAAGGGCTTCGACCTTGACCTGTATCTGCAGGGCGTTGGAAAGCGCAAGATGTGGACCCAGAGTGCATTCGTTATGCCAATGACTCGTGGTGCCGACGCACTCTATGCTAACCAGACCGACTATATCACTGAGGCTGAATTTGCAGCACAAACCATCCGTCAGGATGCCGATTTCCCACGCATGTGGGACGGTGGTGCCGGCCGTGGTAACGCTTCAAGCAGTATTCTTGACAACGGTAAGTTCAACTTCTATCCACAGACCAGGTATCTTGTTAACATGGCTTACCTGCGCATGAAGAACATAACCGTTGGTTACACTATTCCAAGAGACATTACACGCAAGATCTATATTGACCGCATTCGCATTTATGCTGCAGTTAACAACGCCTTTGATATCATCAACCACAACAAGGGTACAGGTATTGATCCTGAGATGAACAATGGTGAAGGTTCATTCGGCAATGGCGTATGGGGCCGTATCGACCCAATTATGCGTTCTTATTCGTTTGGTATCCAAATTGATTTCTAATTATCAGATTTAAGTATTAAGAAATCAAAACGGATGAAATTTATTAACATTAAAATGACTAAGTTTAATATGAAGAAATTAGCATTATTACTGGTGACAGGCTTGATGTTCACATCTTGCTCCGACTTGCTGGATACCGAACCATACGATCAGTTTACCAAGCAGAATTATTTCACCAGCGAAACTAACGTAAGACTGTTTGCCAACTACTTCTATAACACATTCACTGGTTATGGATCGGGCAGTGGCGACTATTATTTCAACACTCTGAACGACGACCAGGCATCAACCGGTATCACCAACTGGTCGTTTACCTCAGTTCCTGGTTCCTCTGGCGCATGGAACACTCCTTATGTGGAGATTCGTCGTGCCAACACCCTTATCAACGCTATTCCCGGCATTGCATCGATGAGCGATGTTGCAAAGAACAACTGGATGGGTATTGCACGTCTGTATCGCGCTTGGCAGCACTACAAGGTGGTTCGTGCCTATGGCGACTGCTACTGGGTTGATAAAGAACTCGATGCTACCGATGAGGATATTATCTATGGTCCCCGTCAGCCCCGCAACGACGTAATGGACAAGGTGCTTCAGGACCTTGACTTCGCTGCTGCCAACATAACAGCCGACGGTGACTCGAAGGTTGCGTTCAACAAATGGGTAGCTCTTGCCATGAAGGCTGAGATCTGCTTGTATGAGGGCTGCTACAGCAAGTATGTTACTAAGAACAACGAACGTGCAGGAAACTATCTGACTGAGGCTAAGAACGCTTGCCTGCAAATCATGAACTCAGGCAAGTTCTCGCTCAGCAACGACTATAAGTCTAACTTCGACAGTGAGGATCTCGCAAAGAATCCTGAGATGATTCTCTACAAGCACTATGTTCTTGGTACTATGGGTCATGGTACTATCGACTACACTTGCGGTTCTACTCAGGTGAACGGTATGACTAAGGACGCATTCGACAGCTATCTGTTCCGTGATGGCAAGCCACTGGCTACAACCTCTATGGACAAGAGCGACAAGGGCTTTGTAGTTACTCTCGACGACAATTCGGGCTATGGCGAGGCTAAACACATCGACATCAGTGAAGTACTAGCTAAACGCGACCCACGCTTGAGTGCACAGGTTGACCACATCCTCCAGTTCCCAGGCAGCGGTTTCGCACGCTTTGGCGGTGCTCAATCTACAGCTTCTACTGGCTACGGTGTGCTTCTGTTCGATAACGAGAAGTATGCTAAGGACAAAGACGGCAAGGACACCAACGGCAATCGTCAGTCAACCTATGGCAACTACAGCGATGCTCCAATCTTCTGGTATGCAGAAATTCTGCTTGACTATGCAGAGGCTTGCGCTGAGCTCGCTGGAGTTATCCCCGGCAATCCTGGCATTACCGATGCTGACCTCAACAAGTCGATTAACCTGCTTCGCGACCGTGTAGGCATGCCTCACCTCACTACTTCTGTTGGCCACGATGACGCCAACAACATGGGTGTTAGCGATATCATTTGGGAGGTTCGCCGCGAGCGCCGTGTTGAGATGATGTACTGCATGAACGACCGCTATTACTCACTGCTGCGCTGGAATCAGCTCGACAAGCTTGATACTCAGAAGTATCCTAACTTGAGCCGTGGTGCTTATGTTAAGGGCTTCGATGCCGAAGGTGTAGTTCTGAAAGACGTGACTATTGATGCCGACGGTTACATCAACTGTAAGAACAACGGTACTGAGCGTATCTACAATGATAAGTACCTCTTGTTCCCAATCCCGAACGATCAGCACAACCTGAATCCTCAGATTGGTCAGAACCCAGGCTGGTAACCAACACTGTAGTTTAGATTTTCTTTGAAATCTAACATATCTAAAGGCGGCTGCATCACTCACGATGCAGCCCCTTTTTTATCTATTTGTAATGTTGCTGTAAGTTTTTCTAAGCCGGGGGAATGTCGAGATAATGATAACTGGTGCCATAATCACAAATATTCAAAATTTATATGCATTTTGTGTAATTGAACAGATTAATAAAAAAGCAGCACTTCATAAAGGAAGTGCTGCAATTATTACGTTAAAGTTTATCGTTGCCGGTTATCAGGCATGTAGTGAGTCGACTGCTGCTTTGAGCTGATGCATAGCCTGTTCGAGGCGTTTGCGTGGAGTGCCCACGTTGAGTCGCATGTGGCAGTAACCAGGAACTCCATAAATCTCACCATCGTTGAGCGCAAGATGAGCATCATTGGCAAAGAATTTCACCAATTGTGAGTGGTCAAGCCCTAATCGCCTGCAGTCCAGCCACATCAGGAACGATGCTTGCGGCTTGATGGCATAGATGTTAGGAATGTTTTCTTTGCAATATTGGGCAACATAGAGCACATTCTGCTCAATATATTTCTTGCAAGCCTCGAGCCACGGTTCACAATGACGATAACCCACCTCGGTGGCGAGCAATGCCGGTATATTGGCATTACACAACTCGTTCACTTCTACCCAACGGTAGAATTCCTGTCGCAATTCAGGATTTTTAATTACCAGCCATGTGCTTTTCAGTCCGGGAATATTGAATGTCTTGCCAGGCGACCCGCACGTGATGGTCATTGCTGCGGCATCCTCGCTCACGGTAGCCAGGGGGATGTGCTTGTGACCGAATAGTGTGATGTCGCCGAACACCTCGTCGCTGAAAAGAATCACGTTGTAGCGTCGAGCCAGCGCGGCAACTTGTTGCAGCTCTTCTTTACTCCACACTATGCCTATGGGATTCTGTGGGTTACACACCACCATGAGTTTAGGTTTCTGCTCAATGAAAACACGCTCCAAGTCGTCAAGATCCATGCGATAGAAATGGTCGCCAGTGGGAACAAGGTTGTTGCGTACCGCCAAGCGACGGTTTCCCTCAATGACATCCTTGAAGTCGTAGTACACAGGTTCCTGCAGCACTACGCGGTCGCCAGGTTGAGTATAGAAGTTTAGAATCATTCCCAGGGCGGGCATTCCACCTGGCATGAATGTCAACTCTTCACGGCTGATTTCAAAGCCGTTGCGACGGCGTTGCCAGTCTATTATCGACTGCCAGTATTCGTCATAAGTAAGTGTGTAACCGTAAATGGGATGGTCACCGAATCGTGACACCAAAGCCTCACTGATTTCGGGGCATACAGGGAAATCCATGTCGGCAATCCACAAAGGCAGCAAGTCATCACGTCCGAAAAGGGATGAAAGCTGGTCAATTCTTTTGCAGTGCGTACCTTGCCTATCAATGATGGCATCAAAATTGTATTTGTCCATTATAATCGTAATTATTGTTTTGGGTTTAGGCATGTAAAAGTAATACTTTTTTCAGACATAGAACAAGAAAAAGAGGTGTTTTTATCGTTTGCTTCACATTTTTGCCCTATCAAAATGTGTCGCAAATCAAAGTAATTGCCTAACTTTGTGGGCACAGCATGACACTATTTTAAATAATATATTATGAGTAAGAAAATACACTTCGTCAAGATGCATGGGCTTGGCAACGACTACATCTATGTAGACACCGAGTATAACACTATACCTGACCCCAGCAAGGCATCCATTGCATGGAGCAAGCCGCACATGGGAATAGGCAGTGACGGACTGATTTTGATTGGACGTTCGCCCGAGGCCGATTTCACCATGCGCATCATCAATGCCGACGGTCTGGAGGGGCAGATGTGCGGCAATGCCAGCCGGTGTCTTGGGAAGTATGTATATGAGAGAGGTCTGACGCGCAAGACGACCATCAGCATGCTCACGCGTGCCGGCATCAAGATGCTCTACCTCGATGTTGACGACAATGACAAAGTGCAAAGCGTGACGGTCGACCTGATGGAGCCAGTGCTAGAAGCCCCCGCTCAGTTCCTGATTGAGGGTGAAGCGTTGCCCGATGGGGTGTTTGTGTCGATAGGAAATCCTAATTATGTGATTTTTGTTGATGACATCGATGATGTCGACCTTGCTAATGTGGGGCCTAAGCTAGAGTTTCACTCTCGTTTCCCGCAGCGCTGCAACATTGAGTTTGCTCAGGTGCTACCTGACGGGAAAATTCGCATGCGCGTGTGGGAGCGTGGCAGTGGTATCACTATGGCTTGTGGCACAGGTGCGTGTGCCACGCTAACGGCGGCAGTGCTCACTGGCCGCAGCCCACGCAAAAACACTATTATAATGGATGGCGGCTCGCTGGTGATAGAGTGGCGCGAGAGTGATAACCACCTCTATATGCAAGGTCCGGCAACCACGGTGTTTGAAGGCGATATTGAACTGCCGGATTAGTTTTCAGTAGTCAGTTTTCAGGTGAAGTGAGTGTTATCCTTCATCCAGGTGGGGATGGTGGCGAGTAGGTCGCTATGGAAACTGTAGGTGCCGTCGGCAGGACGCACTACGCAGCGTGCCAGGGCAAGCGACGGATTGCCACTTGGGGCCGACAAGAGCAGCATTTGGAATCCATAGTCGATTATTGCGGGGTTGCTAACGCCTCCGCGCGTCCATGGGGTGAGTTGCACCATTGCTTCGTGGCTACATGGATCAAGGAATTCTGTCACACTTCTTTCCCATTCGGTGAGTTTCCACTCTACCGGGCGTACGCAATGGTTGGGTGTTGCGGCAATCACCACTCCATCATTGTCACAAGAAAGTAATACCTGGTCTTTCACGTCCTCGATGGGCAACAGGTGTGCCGGAGCAGTATTGAGTTGGTGGGCGTACCACTGCTTGATGTGGGTTGTGAGCAGTGCGTCAAGGTTTATACCATCGTCCCATTCCACATTGCAGTCGCGTCGTGGTGTGTCAAGTCGGCTAATCTGTTTCCATAGTGCGAGCATTTCGCTTTCATTGAGGTTTAAGAATTGATTTTTGTTTTCCATGGGTAGTGTGATTTAGGCAATATTATTAATGTGTCGCCAAAATTACACACCATAGCAGAGCCATGCCCACGTTAAAAAACCACAGAATGCAGAGCATTTTGTGGTTATGTAGATTGTTTGATTATAAGTTACTAAAGTGTTATGAGAGCGTGAGCTTGAAATCCTGGACGAGTTGCCGGAACTGAGGATTGCGCTTGCTCATGTCCTCAACAATCTCGCGCTCGGTCTTTGCCATGACTGACACTTCTTTGGCTCCTTGCTTAACTTCGAGGGCGAGCATGTCGTTTCCCACTTCGTTGCGGAGGAACTGCATCAGCCGTAGCATGTTACTGTTGATGGTTTCGACCTGAGCGGTGTTTTCCACCTCAATCAGATAGGTGGTATCGTTAATCTTCTGCGGCTGTGAGTTGCGCATGGCGCTAAGCAGAATTTTCTCGCCCGGGTGTTGCTCAATGTAATGCTGCCAGGCACTGACGAGTTGCTCTGGAGTAAAGGCTGCGGTGCGCACGCTACTTGAAGCTATGGGAGCTGCTGCGCTTCCTTCTGGGGCATCGGTCTTTTTGTTGATGAGGATGCGTGTTGAAGCAATAGGGGCGGCAGGCTGTGGGGTAGCAGATTGTGGTCTTGCCGTTGCCGGCTGAACAGCGGGTTGTCGAACAGGTTTTACGGGTTGAGGTGCAGCTGCAACTGTTGCCGACTGTGGTTTAGGTGCTGGAGCTGCCTGTGGCTGAGTTGCCGCTGCAGGCTGAGTCTGCGGTTGTGCTGCCGGAGTTGCAGGAGCTGTCACTTTCTGTACTCGAGGCTGAGCCGGCTGTTGAACAGGTGCCCCTCCCATGATCTGACAGAGCTTGATAAGTGTGAGTTCAACGGTGAACTGCTTGTTGTTTGTCTCGCGATAGTGCAGGTCACAGGTGTTGCACAGGTCCATTGCCATGTAGAAAAAGCGTGTGTTGAATCGTGCTGCCTGTTGCACATGTCGTTGAGCAATATCGTTATTCATCTCAAGCAACGATACCGTCTGTGGGGTGCTGGCAACCATCAGGTCGCGCAGGTGCTGTGCGAGTCCGTTGACAAAGAACAGCGAGTCGAACCCCTTGTCTCTGATTTCCTTGTAAATGAGCAGCGCCTGTGGCACATCGCCAGTGAGGAAGGCTTCATCAAGACGGAAATAGTAGTCATAGTCAAGGACGTTGAGGTTCTCGATGGCGTTCTGATAGGTGATGTTGCCGTCGCTCGAGGCGAGCACCTGATCGAATATTGACAAGGCATCGCGCATGGCGCCATCGGCCTTTTGTGCAATCACGTTGAGTGCGGCAGGTTCGGCAGTCACACCCTTGTCCTGGCAGATGCGCTGCAGTTGTTCCACGATATCGGGCACGGTGATGCGTGCGAAGTCGTAAATCTGGCAACGCGAAAGGATTGTGGGTATGATTTTCTGCTTCTCGGTAGTTGCGAGAATAAAGATGGCATACTCAGGCGGCTCCTCAAGGGTCTTGAGAAACGCATTGAACGCTGATTGCGAGAGCATGTGAACCTCATCGATGATGAACACACGGTATCGTCCCACTTGAGGCGGCACGCGCACTTGGTCGGTGATGTTGCGGATATCATCAACCGAATTGTTGCTTGCAGCGTCAAGTTCCAGGATGTTGTAGGAGCGTTGCTCGTTGAAAGCCTGGCACGATTCGCATTCGTTGCAAGGCTCACCGTCGGCAGTCAGATGCTCGCAGTTGATGGCTTTGGCAAAGATGCGGGCACAGGTGGTCTTTCCCACGCCACGCGGACCACAAAACAGATAGGAATGAGCCAACTGCTCATTCTTGATTGCAGTCTTTAGAGTGTGTGTCAATGCTTTTTGGCCGACTACAGTCGAGAAGCTCGTTGGGCGATACTTTCGTGCCGATACTATGTAATTCTCGCTCATGAGGATTTCAGCTTTTAATTTATAGTCTACAAAGATACTATTTTTGCACCAAAAATATTGCTCTTGAAATTTTTTTTTGAAAAAAAGTTGGTTTTGATTGTAACATTTTGTGTTACCTTTACGTCTTGATTTTTGAACGGACATTTATTCACATTTAAAATACATTTAAAAAATGAAGAAATTTTTAGTTTTTGCTCTGACTGCCATAATGAGCGTAACGGCATTCGGTAAAACAGTAGACGAGGTTTTCAACGCATTCCCTGAGGCCGACAATGTTCAGGCCATGACTCTTGACAAGGCTATGCTAGCCATGGCAAGGAATGCCGGTGGTGAACAAGCCAACCAGATGAAGGATATCGATGAAATGAGAGTTATTGCCATTGAAAATGCTACTGCCGAGCAAATAAAGATTGCCAAGGATTTGGTGAGCGAGGGAGTTGATGGTTTTGACGTGATGGTCGATGCCGATGAAAACGGCGAGCAGGTCTTGATTCTCACTCAAGGCGATGAAAAGGAGATTCACAAAATGCTCATCATTGCCATTGAAAAAGAAGAGGTGGCTGTTGTTTTGATTAAAGGAAAAATCAATCCCAACGACGCCAACAAATTTATGAACTTAGGTAAATAGCGAACTATAAGTTGATGAACGCAACAGAGTTTAAACAGCAGTTTCTGCCGCTGAATGCCAGGCTCTACAAGGTGGCTTATCTCTTGCTGGGCAACGAGGATGATGCAAAAGATGCAGTGCAGGATGCTTATATTAAACTCTGGAACAAGCGAGACTCGCTCAACGACATCGACAATGTGCAGGCTTATTGTGTGACACTGGTCCGCAACCTATGCCTAGACCATCACCGCGCTGCACATCTTGAAGTAATTGACAAACCACCCGAGGAATTACCGTTGTCCAGCTGTGACGAGGCTTCGGGCAACATCGAGAGGCAGCAGACAGCTCAACTGCTCCGACAGTGTATGGCACGACTGCCGGCCCAGCAGCAACAGGTAATCCAACTACGCGACATCAACGGATGCTCAATGCAGGAGATAGAAAAAGCTACAGGCTTGAGCGCCGTCAATGCTAGAGTGCTACTTAGCAGGGCACGTAAATCATTAAGAACTCAACTTCAATCATTTGTGACATCATGAACCAGAACGAATTAGACATATTGCTCAACAAGTTCTATTGCGGCGAGACCACACTCGACGAAGAAAGGCTGTTGCGCGAAGCTCTTGCTGGTGATGATGCCGATAAGCTGCTCCTGCAGGGACTACAGCAGATGGTACAGGAAACTCCTGATGTTCCTGCCGACCTTGAGCAATCGCTCAGCGACATGATTGATGAGTGGGAGGAAAAGGAATCGCACGACAAAGTAGCTCCCATAGCACCGGTAGCTTCATCAGCATGGCGGCGTCCGGCATGGTGGGCTGCAGCTGCAAGCGTGGCTGTAGTGATTGCGGCAGGATGGTGGCTCATGCGTGACAACACCTCAACTAACGTTGAGGTTAACGGTCCCAAGATTGCCCAGACCACCCCGGCACCTCAAGCCGAAATCCAGGACGAAGAAACTCCGCAGGAAGTCACTACGCCAGCACCTCAAGACAACGACGGTAAGCAGGATACTAGTCCCAGCAGGACACACCCCGTGCAGCCTAAGCGTGTCTTTCCCCGCAAAGATTTAGGCAAGGAGCCGTTACTGGCGCAGAGCTCGTCACATTCTCTCCCTACTAACGATGAGCAGGCTGCAGTCGAAGCACTGATGAAGTTCTCCACAACTCTTAACAAGGGTATGGACCAGCTAAATCACGCCCAGGACAAGATTGATGACATAAATAATACTGTTTCAGAACACATTAATAATATATAAATACCAATGACAAAAGATTGACATTATGAAAAAGATAATTTTTATTCTAATAATGTTTGTGACTACGATGCTTTGTGCTCAGGCACAGGAGTCGTTCGCCAAGCAATTCAAGGGTAAGGAAGGAATTTCCTGTGTCACCATTGGCAAAGCGGCGATGAAGATAATGAGCTCTAAAGGTAAGCTCGGTCGGGAAGGATTCAGTGGCAAAATGAATATCGGCAATTTTGCCGATAAGATTGACCGCCTCGAGATTGTTGCGGCCAGTACTCCCAAAGCGGCTGAGAAACTCTCGAAGGAGTGCAAAAAGTGGATTGAAAAAGACAACTTTGAGAGTGTGGTTGATATAGATGAAGGTGGCCAGCAGGCTTCAATCTATGCTAAGACGGGTGGTGAACAGAACGTATTTCTGTTACTGGCACAAGACAAAGAGACTTCGGTTATCATCATTTACGGCACGATGACTCTTGATGAGATTAGTGGCACTATAGGTGGTGGCGATTAATCGTATCCCTAAAAGACGAGAAAATCCCTCGGGAGCTGATGCCCTCGAGGGATTTTTGTTGTGCGGTGCGTACAGGACTCGAACCAGCGACCTCCTGCGTGACAGGCAGGCATTCTAACCAACTGAACTAACGCACCGTGTGCTAATTGCGTTGCAAAGATAGATAAAAATTCTGAATAATTAACTAATTGAGATAAAAAAGAGAGAAATTATTTCAAAAGCTTCAGCAGGGTGATAAGGGCGTGATTGGTGGCTCGGTCGATGATTTGCGCTCGGCTGCCACCAAAGTGATGACACTTGCTCACCACGATATCTCCTACACAGGCCGCTATCCACACCGTACCCACTGGTTTGTCAGGGGTGCCACCACCAGGTCCTGCAACGCCACTGGTAGCTACTGCACAGTGTGTGCGGCACAGGTTGCTTACGCCACACACCATTTGCTCAACCACAGGCTGGCTGACTGCTCCGTAACTGTCGAGTGTAGTCTGATCCACTCCGAGTACACGGTGCTTCACATCGTTACTGTAGCTCACCACACTTCCCATGAAGTAGTCGCTGCTTCCAGCAATTTCGGTGATGACGTGCGCTATATTGCCTCCGGTGCAGCTCTCGGCAGTGGCGAGAGTGAGTCCGAGTTCTCGCAGACGTTCACCCACAATCTGCGCCAGCGGCTTGTCACCGTCGGCAATGATGCTGTTGCCCAGTATTTTGTGCAGCTGCTTTGAGAGAGAATCCATATCGGCATTAATCATCTCACGGTCGGAGTGTGCTCCAGTGAGTCTCAACCTGATAACACCTTGACTTGGCAGGTAAGCCAAGTGAATATAGTCAGGCATTTGCCGCTCAAAGTCATCGAGTTTCTCGGCAAGTGCACTTTCGGCATAGTCAATGACGACAAAGGTGCGGTACTCAACATCAAGATTACTGTCAAAGTGCTTGACGAGTTGTGGAATTACAGCGCGTTCCATCATGGTCTGTGTCTCAATGGGTACGCCTGGCATTGACACCAGCACCTTGCTGTCACGTTCGAACCACATGATGGGAGCTGTGCCCACGTCGTTCTGAATTACACGGCATGACGAGGGTACCATGGCTTGTGAAGCAGTGAGATTGTTCATGGCAATTCCTCGCAGTTTGAACATCTTGTCGACATTGAGCTTTACATCTTCATTCAGCACCATTTCGCCACCGAAGTAGCGGCATAGCGTGGCCTTGGTGATGTCATCCTTGGTGGGACCGAGGCCTCCGGTCATCAGCACCAAGTCGCACTGTGCAAATGCTTCATCGACGGCTTTTTCAATTTCGGCAGCATCGTCGGCAATCACTTTCACACTCAGTGGCTCCCATCCGAATGGTGCCAGATGGCGAGCTATCCATCCGGAGTTGGTGTCGGTCACTTGCCCTATGAGCAGTTCGTCACCTATTACTATTGTTGAGAATTTCATTGTAGAAGGGATGAAAAAATAGAGATTAAGTATTGAGATTAAATCACCACTCGTGCAAATGGTGGTGCGCTGATGTCGCAAGTCTCACCGTTGAGGAACTTGAAATAGCCAGCAACGGCAATCATGGCAGCATTGTCGGTGGTGAACACACGTTTGGGTATGAAAGCCTTGATGCCGCGGCGGTCGCAATACTGCTGCACGGCGGCTCGTACACCACTGTTGGCACTAACACCGCCGCCAATGGCAATGGTCTTAATACCAGTGGCTTTAATGGCTTTGCCGAATTTGTCCATCAGGATGTCGATGATGGTCTTCTGTAACGAAGCTGCCAGGTCGGCCTTGTTTTCCTCAATAAAATTAGGGTTTTCCTTCAGGGCATCACGCAGAGTGTAGAGGAACGAGGTCTTCAGGCCACTGAAGCTGTAGTTATAGCCATCGATGTGCGGTTTGGAAAATTTGAAGCGCTCGGGATTGCCTTCTTGAGCCAGTTGGTCGATAAATGGCCCGCCGGGGTAGGGCAGTCCCATCACTTTGGCACACTTGTCAAAGGCTTCGCCTGCAGCGTCATCAATGGTCTGTCCCATAATTTCCATATCGTTAGGTGATGTCACCTTGATGATTTGTGAGTTACCGCCGCTGATGAGCAGACAAAGGAAAGGAAAGTCGGGGACCGGTGTGTTCTCATCTTCCTTAATGAAATGAGCCAGCACGTGTCCGTGCAGATGGTTCACGTCGACTAGCGGAATGTTCAACGCCAGTGCCAAACCCTTGCTGAACGAGGTGCCTACATGCAGCGACCCGGGCAAGCCTGGTCCGCGTGTGAAAGCTATTGCATCGATTTCGCTCTTGTCGATGCCCGCCTGACGAATTGCTTCGCTAACCACAGGCACGATATTCTGCTGGTGTGCACGCGAAGCCAGCTCGGGCACCACCCCGCCATAGGCCTCATGCACCTTCTGGCTGGCGATGACGTTGCTCAAGAGAACGCAATCCTTTATGACTGCCGCACTGGTGTCGTCGCATGACGATTCAATACCTAATATTATCATAACACTATATTGCTGTTTTGAAATAGTGGAGGCAACTGTAATTAAGTTGCAAAAATAGAAATATTTTTTTTATTCTAGACCATTGCTGCTAGATTTTTTCTTACCAGTTTTGGTGAAAAAGTAGTAACTTTGCACGCTCAAAAACGACAAATGAGAAAATGATTTCAACAACACACATTATAGGAGTGATTCTCACTGTGGCCATATTGCTGGCGGTAAGTTGGCTCTCGGCGCGTAACGTCAAGGATGAGAAGGCATTCATCGGTGGCGGAACGGCAGGGAGCTGGATGGTGTGTGGTGCATTCCTTACCACGCTTGCTGGCGGTCAATCGACGGTAGGCACGGCACAGTTGGCGTTCAGCTATGGCCTCTCGGCATGGTGGTTCACGCTGGGCGCAGCGCTTGGCGGTGTGGTACTGGCTATTTTTTATGCTCCGTCACTGCGTCGTAGCGGTTGCAGTACTCTTCTCGAGATCGTGGGCAAGGAATATGGAAGGAAGGTTGAGGCTGTGGGCTCGATGCTGTTCTTGATAGGCATTTTCATAAGCATTGTTGCCCAAGTGCTCACGTCGTCGGCGATGATAGGCAGTCTGTTTGACTTATCGACACTGTGGTCGTTGATTATAGGTGCAACCTTGATAATGCTCTTCGTGATTTTTGGAGGAATAAAGAGCGCTGGTGCAGGTGGCATTGTGAAGCTGTTGTTGCTCTACTGCGGTTCGGTGGCAACGGGAATTATAGTTTGGCGCATGGCTGGTGGCATTGATGGCTTTGCAAGAGGCATCGACAACGTTTGCTGTTCGCCAACAATAGCCACGCTCAATGGTCTTGACGGCATTGAGAGCATTCATCATCGTTATGGCAGCATGCTGGCTCGTGGCGTGATGAAGGACTTGGGCGGATGTCTCTCACTGGTGCTTGGCGTGGTTTCAACCCAGACCTATGCGCAGTGTATATGGGCTGGAGCAACAACTGGCAAGGCTCGTCGAGGTGCTTTGTACTGTGCATTTTTCATTCCTGTCATTGGTGCGGCATGCACGTTGGTAGGGCTATATATGCGAGGACATTATATCACAGCTGCCGAACTCGAGGCACTGCAACGTGCTGGCGAGTCATTGCCTGAAGGAATCGGTGTAATTGCCAGTTCGGCTCAAGCTTTCCCGTCGTTTATCTTGCAGCATCTGCCGGCATGGTTTGGTGGCCTGATGCTCGGTGCATTGTTGATCAATATTTTGGGATGTGGCAGCGGATTGATGCTTGGTGCATCGACCATTCTGGTGCGTGACGTTATAGCCAATGTGCAACGCAGATTTGGGACAGGCAAGTCATGTATGTCACAACTGTTGCTCACTCGCATCTCTATTGTGGTGTTGCTGGCTATCGCAGTTGTGGTTGCCAACACCTTTAACGGGGCATTTATCAACGATCTGGGATTTCTTTCATTGGGGTTAAGGGCAGTGGCTATAATCTTCCCATTAAGCTTTGCCCTGTGGCGTCCTCATCGCTACTCTTCCCGTAACGTGATGTTGGCAATGGTTGCAGGCACAGCTGTCATGCTGCTCGCCAACACTTTAAGTTTACCTGGCGATGCAGTGTACTATGGCCTCATCACGTCTCTACTTATAATACTTTTTCCAAGACGCAAGTAACAAAATAAATGGCTACGCATTTATTTAAGGCGCAGCCAGGTTAGGTGTCATTATGCATTGATTAGAGCCATCCTGCGCTCCGGTACCACTCGATGGATTCGTGAATGCCTTGTTTGAGGTCATACTGGGCCTTAAAACCGAAGTCGCGTTCGGCATCGCTGGTGTCGCACAGCCAGTTGCGTTGCTTTAGGATGCGGAACTTGTCGGGGTTGAGGGTACTGGCCTTGCCTGTTACTTTACCAAAGAATTCCGCCACGTGGCATACAATCTTTACTAGCCACAACGGACATGTGATGGGTATGACCACTTTCTTGCCAAGTTCATCACAAACTATCTTACGGAACTCCTGTTGGGTGTAGCTGCGGTCTTCACTGATGAAATAGGCCTTTTTCATAGGTCCTGCGGCCAGAGCGTCCATCACGCCTCTCACCAAGTCCTTGACGTAGATAAATGTCAGCATCTGTTTCTTAAATCCAACACTGAAGTCAAAACCGCGCTTGATGCTCTTCATCATTAAGAAGTAGTCACGCTCATGAGGGCCGTAGACTCCCGTGCAACGGAAGATGGTGAAGGGGAAGTCGCTTTGCATCTGCAAGTAAGTTTCACCCTTGAGTTTCGAGGTGCCATAACGCGTGTTTGGTGCAGGAATATCGGTGTTCTTGAATGGTCTGTAGTCTACCTCGTCGCCAGGTCCCATAACGCTGAGACTGCTCATCATCAGGAACACATCGGGTACAGCGTCAAGTTCACGAAGTTCGTCAACGATGCTACGCAGACATCCATAGTTCACCGTCTCAAAATCGAGATAGTTGGTGGCTTTGGTAAGCCCTAGATTGTGTACTACATAATCCCACTTGCCATTTTTTTCTATGTGATCTTTGAGTGTGTTGTGCAAGGCATCACTATCGGTGAAGTCGAGCTCTAGGAAACGTATGCGCTCGTCGGTAAGGAACTTGCGGCTAGTAGTCTTGCGCACTGCAGCCCATGTTTCGTAACCGCGGTTAAGGGCTTCTTCTACCAGATAACCTCCAATGAAGCCGCCGGCGCCTGTAATGAGTATTTTTTTAGTCATCGTTCAAGAACGGTTTTAACTTTATCGAGTATCAATTCAGGACTGATGTCACGCATGCAATGGTAGTCACCATAGCGGCACTTCTTGTTACCGAAGACCGAGCATGGACGGCAATCGAGATCGAGTTGAACAGTGTCGCGCAGCGCCTGATGCCAGCCCATAAAACCGCAAGCCGGATGTGTGGCACCCCAAACACTTACCACGGGCAGGTTGACGAGTGAAGCAAGGTGCATGTTGGCACTGTCCATGGTGAGCATTACGTCACAATGGCTCATCAGTGCCAGCTCATCGCTGAACGAATGCTTGATGTGCGGCAACGACAGCACATTGTTGTAGCGGCGCATGATGGGGTCGAAAGCATCGCGTTCCTCTTTGCCACCCCCCATGAGAAAGATGTGGCAGTTTTTCCACCGCGAAATCTCGGAAATGACGAGTTGCATCTGTTCAAACGGGTAGGTCTTTCCCTGATGTAATGAGAACGGAGCTATGGCAATCCATTTCTCGTCGGCACCTTTGGCAGGCACAATGGGGCTGATGAGAGGCTCACCATAGTCGGCAATTGAATTGAAATTGTCACCAGTCTTTAATCCAAGTTTTTCAAAAACAGACCTATATCTTTCGTGGGTTGTCTTCAGTTGGGTACGAATTTTTCCCTTGACGAGCGCCTTTTTCTCCTTGCGTCCCTTGTCGATGGTGGCAACCATCACATGTTTTCGTTTCAAGACCATCGTCATGAGCCAGGTGCGCATCACGTCGTGCAGGTCGGCATAGGCATCAAAGTTGTAACGGTGATGAAGATTGAGGGCGAGCTTCATGGGCCCGCTTATCCCTTTATATTGATTTAAATCTATTCCAAGAACAGTAAGATTGGCTGGCCGGTTTACAAACATCCCTTCAGCCATCTTGCGTGTAGCGAACACGAAATTGACCTTGGGATTGGCTTCACACATTGAATAGACAATGGGAATGGTCATCGCCACATCGCCTAGAGCTGAAAAGCGTGTGATGAGCACTTGGCGCAACACTTTATTCTCACTGCTTTTTGCCATAGAGAATTGGATTGGTCGATGGGTCGTTATACATCTTCATCTGCCTGTACACTTTCATGTATTTGCGGCCAGTGGTTATGTCGGCGAGCAATTGGTCGATGGCAGTAATGAGGTCGACGCGTTGCTCAAGCAGCACGTCAAGTTTTGCTTGGCAAATATTGCGGTGCTCTGGCGTAGTATCGGTGCGCTCGGCTTGCTCTCGCATGTGATAAATCTTGAGCGCAAGAATCGACAGGCGGTCAACGGCCCATGCTGGGCTCTCAGTGTTGATGGTGGCATCGCTTTTCACTTCAATGCCGGCATACAGAGAACGGAAATAACTGTCGATTTGCTCGACCAGATCGGTGCGTTCCTGGTTGCTGCGGTCGATGCGGCGCTTGAGCGCGAGAGCCTCGATTGGGTCAATCTCAGGGTCGCGAATTATGTCCTCGAGGTGCCACTGCACAGCGTCAATCCAGCACTTGGTGAAAAGTGCGGCCTCTAAAGTTCCTTCTGGATAGGGAGATGGTATTTGAGCGTCCACATTGTCGGTGACATGGTATAGCTCTATTGTTTTGTCGAATATGACATTAGCATTTCCAGCAAAGTCCATGTGTAATTTGGTTTTAATACTATGATGTGCAAATGTAGTAATAAAAAATGAATTATTAACTAAAATCTAAATGTTTTGACCAGAAGTTGCGGTTGCGGCGCCTGTAAAAGGCGTGAGTACCCATTGGATACTCGCCGCCAGTGAGTTTCATGGCCATCTCAGGGTGACCTTCAATGGCAAAATGTGCTGCGGTCAAGGCATCGGGAACACGCACGCTGCCGGGCCACAGCTCGTTGGCACGCACGCTCCACACCACGTCCTCAAAGTTTGCGATTTGTGTTGAGTTTTTAGCCATAGCAGACATCTCGGTAGGATGCTGGTCAAGTACGTGCAACATCGCCTCCACGCGTCTTAGAGAGAATCCACCATTGCCCACCTTCCACTTGAGTAGCACAGGATTGAATCCACCTTGCAGCCGTGCCCAGCCACGTCTTATCTTGTAAGCGACGCGTTTTGTCACATTCCAACCCTCTACCTCGCTTCGTGCCGGTAACCACGGTGCACCAATGTAGTCGTAGTCTAGCGAGCACCAGTAGTCTAGCTTGTCGTGAAACAGTGCAACATCGGTCTGGCATATGAGAACAAATTGTGATTCCATGAAGCGGGAATAAAGTTCACGGCTGAGCATGAGCTGGTTGTATCCATATCGTCCTTTAAAGAATTCAGAACTGAAACGTTCCACACGACATCGGCCAGAACTGATGCCTAGTAGCTCATCGAGTGGCGACAGGTCAAGACCTTTGGGGCACACTACAGCGATGTCGCGCTCGGGCGACAATATCCGTAGGTTGCGCTTTACAGCCCATTGTTCAATGTCGCTCAAGTTGTTGCGGTAGAGGGGAATGACTACTGTCACCAATTGTGAATGGTTTTGGCTGTTTGGCATATCTGCTTATTTGTACTTTATGATTTTCAGGGCTGTGCGGCGCACTTGACTGCGCAGTTTCCACACACTGCATTGCTTTGCCTGTGCAACAGTTTTAAGCACTTGATCTATTGTGTCGGCCGACTCGTCATCGGTTTCCACCAGCAAGTGTTCGAAGGGTGTAATGGCGAGAGCCTGTTCGTTATACTTTGCACCGAACGAGAGATAGAAACCGGCATCAAGCAACTGTCGCGTAACATTTTCGTTACCGCGAAAGCCATGAATCACCCATGCCACGTTGTGGGCATGAGGGTTGTCGTGCCAGAGTTTCAATATTTGCTGTGAAGTACGAACACAGTGAATTATAAGTGGTTTGCCCATAGCAGCAGCAATGTTTATGTGGGCTTGCATGACCTGTTGCTGGACGTCGAGTGATGGGCCTTTTAGAGAGTCGAGACCAGTCTCGCCGATGGCGACCACCTGATAGTGTTGTGCTGCTTCATTCAGTTTTTCCAGCTTTTCCTGCCAGTTGTCGGTGATATTCCATGGGTGGATGCCCACTGAGTAAACTTTGCCATGTTGTGGCTTGAAGTCATCAACATTGACACTAATCAATGCCTGTGAGGCACCGGTATCGTGGCTGTGGAAATTTGTGATGACCGGTGGCACAGGATCATAGCCGTGTCCGCCCCATGGGTTGCAGCTCACAATGCGCTTGGTTGCCAGCCATGTGCCCTTGATCGGTCCATGCTTCAGAATTGCTTCAATAGCGTAGTTGCTGCAGGTGGGAGTGTACCGGCACACAGGAGGTGTGAGAGGCGAGATGCACTTCTGATAAAACTTGATGGGCAGTATCAGCACCTGCTTCAATATGTAGCTCAAGTTCCACTTCATTGTTCGCTGGGTGATAGTTGGCTGTTAACGGCAACGGCAATTTTTTCAAGCAACTGTTGCATGCTGCGTTCGATAGTGGCATAGTCGCTGGCATGCTGTGCCAGCCAGTTAAAGCCGATTAACACTGTCACTCCGGCATTGTTGGCGGTGGGGTAGAGCAGCTGGCGGTTTAGGCGGAAGCTCTCGCGTGTTCGTCGTCGCAGCAGCACTCGGTCAACAGCATGATGAATGCGTTTCTTTGGGATGGAGATTAGGAATCGGGCTGGCGATTTGCGAATTGCAGGTCCCGAATTAGCGTCCACGATGAGATATACCGCCCTTAGTGGATAGGCGATTATTGAGGACCCTTGTGCGTAGAGTTTTTCAATCTCTATCTTGCTGCACAGTTTCTCGCTCTTGTATAACCTGTTTTCTCCCATAATTTTGACTGCGAAATTACAAAAAACCTTGCAAATAACTTCCAAAAGTCAAAAAAAATGAAGATTTTGCCTGAGTGATAAATCTTGATTTATAGAAATTCCCCAAGGCTCAGTGGAGTCTTGGGGAATGTATCGTGTGAGAAAACAGTGAAAGTTATTATTCGGCTTTCTTAACTGTTTTCTTTGCTGTGGTCTTCTTAGCCGGGGATTTCTTAGCTGGCTCTGCCTTCTTGGCTGTTGCTTTCTTAGCGGGGGCGGCCTTTTTTGCAGGAGCTTTTTTTGCTACTGCTTTCTTAGCAGGAGCCTTTGCCTCAGCTTTCTTCTCAGCTTTTGCCTCGACCTTCACCTGAGCCTTCTTTTCTACCACAGGCTTGGGCTCTGGTTTTGGTTCAGGTTTGTTCTCTGGAAATCTCTCCTGAACGATGCGTGGCTCATCGGGATCATCAAGGTGCTCCTTGATATATTGGTCAATAGCAGCAGCTATCGATGGAGCCTTTGGAGTTGTTGTGAAATCTAACCTCAGTCCGTGAGCCTTTAGCTCCTCAATTGTCTTTCCTCCCATCACGCCAATGGCGATATTGCCTTGCTTGAAGTTGGGGAAGCTCTGAATTAGCGATTTCACGCCCGATGGAGTGAAGAGGATAATCATGTCGTAATCAAACTCCTCGTCATTGCGAATCACATTGCTCACCGTGCGGTACATGATGGCCTTGGTGAACTTGATGCTTCCGTCCTCGGGGATGTGCAGTTTTTGGTCATGCACATCGCTGATGGGGTAGAGGTAGGTCTCCTTGTTGTGTTTTGCCAGCAGTGGCAACAGTGCCTCGGCATGTCCTGTCTCGCTATAGAAAATTTTGCGCTTGCGATAGATGATATACTTTTGCAGATAGTGCGCGATAGTCTCGCTCACGCAGAAGTACTTCATTGTATCGGGCACGTTGAAGCGAAGTTCCTTGCAGAGCCTGAAATAATGGTCAACAGCAGTCCTGGCGGTGAAAATCACAGCAGTATGGTTGTTGATGGGGATTTTAGTCTGTCGAAATTCCCTTGAAGTTAGCCCTTCAATTTTGATGAAAGGTCTAAATACCACCTCCACTCCATATTTTTTTACTAAGTCGTAATAAGGAGATTTTTCGGAAGATGGTTTCGGTTGAGAAACCAAAATTTTCTTAATCTTCACTGTTACAACGTTTTTCGTTTATAATATGCTGCATACATAAACTGTACCGGCGAGTGCCAGGAGAGGAGGTACAATTTCGATGGCGCAAAGGTACAAAATAAAATAAATACTTGATGATAAATTGTTGAAAAAAATTCTAAAACCCTTCCAAATAAACACTATTCTAGCCAAAATGTATAGGAAAATTGCAAGAGTTACCATGAATTTTATCGATGAAGGGAACAGAAGTGTTATGATTGCAACCGGAAAAAGCAGCAAGCCGAGTGACGCCTGTGAGGCAAGATATCCGCTCACCCACAGGTCGGTCAAGGTGTCGTTGCTGAAGGTGAATCCTATGAGTCGGTAAAAGAGCAGTTGCAGTGTAAAAAATAATCCTGCCGCGAGAACCAGCACAAACACATGTAAAAACACCGAACTTTGCAGTGCCAATGTGAGTTGAGGATTGTACCATGACAAGCCGTAGAACAGCAGCAGCCCCTCCATCAGGCAAGTATTGATAATCAGTGCAATGATGATGCGTGTATCACTCATAGTGTGGTCGCTGTAGAGGTCATCTTTGCCTTTGATAGAGAACATGTTGTGCACCAGATTTGTGATATAGACATTTCCAAGCCTGTAGCTTGTGATGAGAAACAGGCATGAGAGCAGGAACATTATCATCGAACCGGTGTCATGCAGCGGTGAAATATTGTGAGTGCGGGCATTGCCGGCCTGAGGGATTTCCATCACTGGAATCTGGTCGATGTGAGTGATGGCGCTGTCGTTGCCGCCATACTTGGGGAACCCGCCCAGATACTGTGCACGGTGCACGGTGGGAGCAACAACACTGTCAACATTGTGGGTTGCGGTGTCGGTGCTCATCTGCGTGATGCTGTCGGTATTTTGTAGGTTGTCGCTCGGCATGGTCAATAGTGATTCAATATTTATCCTCGATGGGTTCGGGTGTGTGACTTAATTCCTGCTTGATGGCTTCGATAGCCTCGGCAGGGGTGCTGACAACACGCCAAAGGCGATGATGGCTTTTCTTCATGAAACCTTGTGCGATGGCATGTTCAATCATGGCAACGAGATTATCATAGTAGCCTTGAGTGTTGAGAACAATGATGGGTTTTGGGGTGAGTCGCAGCTGTCGCCATGTAATGACTTCGAGCAATTCCTCCATGGTGCCGCACCCGCCAGGTAAGGCAACAACGGCATCGGTCATCTGTGCCATGGTCATTTTGCGCTCGTGCATGTCGGTGGTGGTGATAATGCGTGTAAGGCGGTCATAGTGCCAACCGTTGTCAACCATGAACTGCGGAATCACTCCTACGGCTTCGCCTCCGGCATCAAGAGCTCCGTCGCTCACGGCACGCATCAGTCCCTCGCTTCCTGCACCGTTCACACAGCACCATCCCTGCTTGGCAATGAGGTTGCCCAGCTGATAGGCCGCATCCATATATTCCTCGTTGAGGTTGCGGCTCGAAGCTCCAAAGACGCAGATGTTTGCCATTTATCAGTTATCAGGTGTTACTCTTCGTCGTCATTTACAATCTGGAAGTCCTTATCGGGGTCGTCGAATTTTTCTTCCCAGTACTCGTCGTCCCACTCTCGCTCATCAATCATCATTTTGCCACCGGCATCAGGCATCTCGTCATAACCTTCCTCGTTGGCAGCAAAGATGAAGTCGTCCTCTTCCTGAACGCGGTGCTGAGCGTCGAGGTCATGTAGAGCCACGGTGTCGGGGATGCGGTTATGCTCGTCGTTGATAGTGCGCCACAGCAGGTCTTTTAGTTCGGTGAGGCCTTGCTGCGCCACGCTCGAGATAAAGACTACCGGCACGTCGGTAGGCAGCTCGGGGCGGAGCATTTCCTTTAGGTCCTCGTCGATGAGATCGCATTTAGTGATTGCAAGCACTCGCGGTTTCTCCGCCAGGTCGGGATTGAAAGTGGCGAGTTCGTTGCTCAAGATCTCATATTCACGAATGATGTTGTCGGTATCGCTGGGAATCATAAACAGCAATACTGCGTTGCGCTCGATGTGGCGCAGGAAGCGCAGTCCCAAACCTTTGCCTTCGCTTGCACCTTCAATGATGCCGGGGATGTCGGCCATTACAAACGACTGCTGTCCACGATAGGTCACAATGCCCAGATTGGGCTCAAGGGTTGTGAAGGGATAGTTTGCAATTTTGGGTTTTGCCGCACTGATTACTGAGAGCAATGTCGACTTTCCGGCGTTGGGAAATCCCACGAGTCCCACGTCGGCGAGCAACTTCAACTCCAGGATGATAGACTTCTCTACACCATTCTCGCCTGGCTGGGCAAAGCGTGGTGTCTGTCGAGTGGCGGTCTTGAAGTGCTGATTACCCATGCCACCGCGACCACCTTTGAGCAGGCGCACCACTTGTCCATCTTTTGTTACATCGCACAGGAACTTGCCGGTTTCGGCATCATATACTGCAGTGCCGCAAGGAACCTCAATAATTCGGTCCTCGCCTTTCTTGCCGGTTCGTTGGTTCTCGGCACCCGGTGCTCCGTTTGTGGCAAAGATGTGACGGGTGTATTTCAGGTGTATGAGTGTCCACAGATTGCGGTTGCCCTTCAGGAAAATGTGTCCTCCGCGACCGCCGTCTCCACCGTCGGGACCTCCTTTAGGGATATATTTAGCTCGGTGCAAGTGTTTTGACCCTGCACCTCCGTGTCCGCTCCGACACAGTATTTTGACGTAATCAATAAAGTTGCTCTCAGCCATGACTATCGTTGTTTTTAATTTTCAGCCTGCAAAGTTACTACATTTTTCTCATTAATAAAGAAATCAAGTTCCGCTTTTAGACGAAACTCGACATTATGATTGAAAAAAAAAGCTGTTAGCAGTTATTTCCCTGCAGGTTGTTGCATGGTTTCTTCGTCATCGACGAGGAGGATGGCGTGCATGTCGACGTTGTAAGTGAAATAGCAGCCGAAGGCGGTACTGTAGACCGAAAAGGTGTTCATGCCGTAGAGGTCGTGACCGTAAAGCAGGAATGTGGCGATGTCGGTAGGGGTGATGTAGGGGTTGTCTTTAAGGTGTGAGTGTGTGCACTTGTGTATGTTGCCGTCTTTGCTGCTAAAGTCGATGGGAATGAATGAGTTGTGGTATTTGCGCAGTGCCAGCATGTTGTTGTTTGCATCGAAGTCGATGGAGTAGTCGTTGCCGAAGGGAATTAGTTTAGACTTATTGGTTCCCTGCAGCAGGTAGACACGAGTTAGCTTGTCG
>JAEEGL016223837.1_pt1 | contig 57528 bp, 62 predicted proteins | sample 9134231 | NCBI WGS metagenome assembly JAEEGL01 (sample SAMN16246548, study PRJNA631951) | gut metagenome | biome: gut microbiome; feature: rumen; material: fiber-attached | host: Bos | place: Iran: Karaj | collected 2018-10
AACAGCAAAGAGGCCGTCAACGAACTCTTCCGCGAAGTCTCGCAGAAAGTCGCCAACCGCCCCGGTGGCTACACCCGCATCCTGAAGACCGGCATCCGTCATGGTGACAACTCCGAGATGGCCATCATCGAGCTCGTCGACTACAACGAGAACATGCTCAAGGAGAGCACCGCCAAGAAGGCCAAGAGCACCCGCCGCTCGCGCGCCAAGAAGGCCGAGGCCCCTGTCGCCGAAGCCCCCAAGGCCGAAGAGGCTCCCGTCGCTGAAGCCGAGGCCCCCAAGGCCGAGTAAGGCATCTTGACACAGCACACAAAAACGAGGCCCCGCACCAGATGGTGCGGGGCCTTTCTGGTTTCTTCCGTGAGACGGACTTATTTGCCGAAGGGAAGTTTGATTGCGGGCTCGTCGGCCTTCTCCTTGCAAGCGGGTTTGTTGTGGGAATCAGCCATCTTGCGGAGCAGGTTGAAGTCGGCTTCCGTAGCGGTGCGGAAGTTGTAATAGGTGGCGGGGTAACCCGTAACCGTCACAGTGATCTTCCGCAGGTCGGCACTCGTGCTGACGCTGTACAAGGGAGCAACCAAGAGGTCGCTGTTCGACTGCTTGAGAGCCTTGGCCATCGTATAGTCCTTCATGCTCTGAATGGCCGTCGAATTCTTGGGATTGTTCACATCTTTCTCCTCCAACTCGTTGTCGAAAGTCTCAGACCAGACATAGTGAGTGGCCTCCACCTTGATGTCGGCGGCAATCGGAGTCACAATACCTGAACCATCCACCTCCATGGTCTTGATAGTATACTCGTTATAAGCATACCTTACTTTTGTGGGTTTGGACGATGATGCGCAAGAGGCAAACAGGACTGCAACAGATGCCAGTGCGAGTAAAAGAGTAGTTTTTTTCATGCTTTTAGTGCTCTATTATTACCCATCGGGCCTATCGGGTTTAAAAGTTTAATTTTGTGTGCAAATTTACAAAGTATTTTCAAAAAAAACAAAAAAAAGAGAAGAAACGAAAAGGTAAAAATATATCAACCAGAATATCAATCACATGAATGTTCGGCAAAACTAACGCCTTTCGCACTCTTCAGCCTGTTCGTGCAACATGGATTGGAGGAGTGTCATCCTTTTTTTTAACTCTCCTTGTTGCCCGGTTGAATTTCGAAAATACCAATTTAAATTGAAACACAGAAATAGGTCGTGCACGATATATTATGAATTTTTAAGAGTGTCGGTGAGGGGGTGGCAGAGGGGTGGCAGGGGTGTCGACGGCCAAGGGCGCCGCCGGTGGCTTAATGGCGGATTGTTGCGAATATCGCTGCAAGTGACTGAATATCAGTATTGTTATAGTATAAATAATGTCTAAATGCCAGTAAATCAGTGGCAACGAGCCATCATGTCCGACACAAGTCCGAGTCAACTCCGAGTCAAGTCCGTATCAACTCCGACTGCGGTCGGACAAACGACGGTGTTGATACGGGGTAGACACGAATTAGGTCGTGCGCGACCTATCTTGTTTTCCATCGATGAGCGGCAGAAGAGGGTGATTTTTGTTGACGTTTAGCTTTCAGTACTTTACGTAATTATGCCTCTGCAGGATGGGGCATGGGGTGCAAAAATGACTGTTCGGTGACCGTTCTGACCTGTCCGGCCCCTCGTCGCCGTCGGACAGGGGTGAAAAAATGTTTAATATAACCAACAGAAAATCAGTTGATAGTTCGTTGAATTGGCTTTTTGAACAAAATTTATTTTGTCGGTTTGAAAAATAGTTGTAATTTTGCCCCCGCTTTCGAAGGAAAGAAGAGGGGTATTAGCTCAGTAGGCTAGAGCGCTTGCATGGCATGCAAGAGGTCATCGGTTCGACTCCGATATACTCCACCAAGAGGTCTCAAATGAGACCTTTTTTAATAAGCGAGGGGTAGTAGCTCATCTGGTAGAGCATTTGGTTCGCAATCAAAAGGTAGTGGGTTCGAGTCCCATCTACTCCACAACCGAAACTAAAAATCAAGCAGTTAGGAACAAAGGCACCGAAACGGGCACCGTATTAAGGCCCGTTTCGGTGTATAGTACGGCGTCGGTAGCGGATTAGGAGATAGGCGGCGAGGGCGACGACGGCGACGGCCCCGATGACGAACCCGAGGAACCCGGCGCGGGCTTTCTTGACCGCCGGAACCTCGGCGGGCCTCTCGTCGGTCTGTTCCTCCCGAGAGGAGGTGTCGGAAACGACGGCCAGCGTCCCGGACTTTACGACCGACTCCCCGGCGGAGGATGTTTTCCCGTGCGCCGAGGCGGTGCGCGTCGTGGTCTTGGTGGTTTTTTCTATCGACTTGACGGCTGGGGTGGCCGTCGAGGTGTCGCCGGGCGTCGGCGGGTAGTATTCAACCCGCGTTGTCTCGACTACTGTCTCGACGGTCTCCTCCGTGTCCGTCTCGCTGTCGACTCTCTGACTCGCCGACGCCGTGTCGCTGGTTGCGACCGTTACGTTTGCCGACCGCGTCTCGCTGGTCGAGGTGTGCCGGGACGAACGGCAGCCGACGAGGAGCAACAGGACGAGGGCGAGGGTTAGGGTTTTCGTGTAGGTTCTCATTTCAGATGTAGTGTTTGGCGTCGGTTCTTTTTCGGACTCTTGAAAGAGACGTGAACCCAAGCAAAGTTTTTCTCGTCGATGACTTGGTCGAAATCGAACCTCTCGCGGATGAGGTTGAACAGCTTTTCGTTTTCCTTTGGTCCCTTGCGGGTGTCGATGTCAACGGCCTCGCCTTTCATATGCTGGGAGTTCGCGGCCCCCTTGATTGCGGCGTTGAGTTTGGGACACCTGTAACCGCTGTTTACGAAAATAGGGTGTCCGTATGCCTCCCGGAGCGGGTCGAGGAGACACAGGACGAGATTCTCGAGAGCTGCCCGGGCCTCCGGCGGCGCGGCGTTGTTAATGCCCAGCCGGGAGGCGGTCTCGCTCCTTTCGAGTTCCTTGATTGAAAAATACTTCATCGGTTGTCCTTTCTTTTAAGTGGTTAGAATCCTGTAGGAGGGTTTCGGCTCGGGCATTTCTCGACGTTGCAAATTCGGAGTTGCTGACGTGCCATCTCGACCTCGATGTTTGCCTTTTCCTTGAGCAGGGCATAATGGTTCTCGCGGGTGCGGGTGTGTGCCTCCCGCTCCTTTTCGAGTTCCTGTTCGCGTTTCTCGGCGAGGTCGCGCCACTCCTTGAGCAACTCCATAACGTTGGCCTGCTCCGCCGATTTTGCCTCCGCTGCCGCTTTCGCGGCCTCGGCCTCGGCCCGGCGTTTGCTGGCCTTGACTGAAACAATACCCATCGGGATTGCTGTCGCGACTATTCCCGATATAGCCGAAACGACGGCGACGATTGTCTGAACATCCATTCTCGGCCTCCTTTTGCGTTAGTCGATTGGGATTCCGTTCTGCTGGCAGTCGGCGCGGACCATTGCCTTGATTGCGGCGACGTCCCGGCGATAGGCTTTGTATTCCTCGACGTCGTCCTCGTTGTTCGAGAGTTCGAGCATAACGTCGTTGTACTTGCCTGTCAACTCGAGTTCCTCCTCGATGGAGTATTTGTCGGCGATGGTGGCCGCTACGATTTTGCTGTAGGTGAGTTCGCCGACGACATCGGTCGTGTCGTAAACAAACTGTTTCCCGGTCGATTCGCCGCCCTCAATGCTGGCGGGACGGTCTTCCTCCACCACGTTGTGGTTGTAATGCGTGTGTCCGTTGAGTAGGTCAACAAAGGTTGACGGACGGTCGTTTGAATAAGATTTCATCTCTTAACGTTTTTATTAGATTAATACTATTACAATACTTTGCCCAACCCCACCAAGGGGCGAGGGCGATATTAATATCCGTTACCGTCAAAACGCTCTTTGCGTGGATTAGCCGTGAAACTTTCCGCGCCAGCCTTTGTTTTACCGATTTGCGCAGCCGTGTATATGCGTGTCGGAAAACGTAACCGACAAAGTCGATTCCGCGCGCCTCGACGGGGAATATTTGAAAATTGGGTTTGATTTCGAGTTGTAGTTTGCTGGAGAGATACTCTCTCACCTCGTCGAGGATGTGGCGGAGTTCCTCTTTGGAGTCGGAGAGGAAAACCATATCGTCGGCGTATCTGAAATAATATTTGACCTTGAGAGACTCTTTAATCCAATGGTCAAGATAGGACAACAGGACGTTCTCGAAATACTGCGACGGGTAGTTTCCGATAGGGACGCCGGGGTCTTTCACCGAGTCTATAATCTCGTCGAGGATGGCGAGAACCCGGACGTCTTTAATCTTCCGGCGCAGGACTCTCTTTAGAACGTCGTGTTTTGTGCTTGGGTAGAATTTACGAATGTCGATTTTAAGGCAATACCGCGTCCCCTCCGGGTCCCTGCGCATCGCCCGCCTCAAGCGTTTGGCGCAAAGGTGGATTCCCCGGCCCTTGATACAGGAGTATGTGTCCGCCGTAAATAGCGACTTCCATATCGGTTCGAGAACGTTTAACAATGCGTGATGTACAATTCTGTCCGGGTAGTAGGGGAGTCGCGCAATGTCGCGCTCCTTTGGCTCGAATACCTTGAAGAAAAAGTATTCGGATGTCTTGAACGTCCCGTCGATTAACGACTGTCTGATTGCTTGGAGGTCCTCTTCGGCGTGTTTGTCGTGTTCCCGTATTTCGTTGGTGTACGCCTTGTTGCGGCGGGCCTTTTTGTCAGCCAGCCTCAAGTTGTCAATGTCGACAATCTGCTCGAAAAGATTTCCTATCCGTTTCATATTATATGCTTTGCAGGTATCCTGCCGATTCTTCGCTCCGTCCGTTGCCGGGTGTCGCTACCAAAACGGCGCATATTAGGTTGTTTTTTGCCAAGTGGCAAGGCTCAAGCACTTTGCGCTTTTCTTGGATTGCTCCAAAAATTAGGGGTTGCCGCCCCTTTACCTGTATAGGCGCGCGCCGATGTTCGCATTCGTGTTCGAGGACCCGTTGTTCGTGTTGACGTAAACGAGGCCCGCGTTCGCACCGTTGTTCGCGTTGCCCCCAACGTAAACGGCGCGGCGAGAGACACGACGCTGTGCTTTCTACCTTTTTAGTCATTTTTCCGGGATGTTCGTTTCTGCCTGTTGGTTACTCAAAATAATAGTTGTTCCCGCAAGCCCTCATCGTAACCTTACGCGGAAAAGCCTGTCTTTTCTCGAGTTCGTCGAGGATATATATTAATATCCTGCGAATTTGTGAAAAACTTTTCGGCCTTACCCTCGGAGTCGTCCTTGTTTTCCTTAATCTTGACAAGGTATCGGTTTTTCCCGAATTTCGTGTCGACGTCCTTGATAAAGTCGATTATCCAAAACGTTTTGTTTGTCAGTTGCTGCTGGGTTGTTTCCCGGCAGTTGAAACGACGGGAGGCTTTGTTCGGCGGGAGTTTGAGAAACGAGAGAGTTCCGTCGTCTCCCTCCGGGATTTTGATTTTGTTGATTTCGTTATCGTCCATTTATGTCCGTTTTAATGAGGGGCGGCGGGTTGTTTGTTGCCGCCCCTGCTGGTTAATTTTTTGGTTTGGACCCGCACCTGCGGTGCGGGCGTGTCGTGGTTCGTTCCGTGCCTCGTTACGGGATATAGCAAAGGCGCGCGCCGAGGGACGCACTCGTGTACGAGAACCCGTAGTACGTGTTGACGAAAACGAGGCCCGCGAGCGCACCGTGGTTCGCGTTGCCCCCAACGCAAACGGCGCGGCGAGAGACACCCGAGGACGGTAGAGAGGTATAGAAGTAGTCCGCGAAGTATGTCGACGACGAGCCGCCGACCTCCGACGGGATGATTTCTCCCTGTTCTCCCATTATCATCTTCTTGACGTAGCCCTCTGTCCTTGCTGCCGAACCCTTGAGGGTGTAACCGTTGAGGTTGCTGTCGAAGTTGAGTTTTGACAGGTCGTTGCAAGTGTAGACGAGCGACTTGCCGCCGTCACCGTTCGATTGGATGTCGAGACAAACTCCGTCAATCCACTCATAAATCTCGCCGAACGGATTTTCTATTCCCCTGTATGCCGGGACGCTGACGGTTGTTGTTGTGCTGTCGTATTCCTCGGGCATAGTGTAGGAGACGACGCCAGTCCTGTTGCCGAGGGAGTCGGTCGTTCCTATCGGGGTGAACGGGTGATAACCGTTAAAACTGTTCCACTTCGTGCCGTTGAGAGTCGTAACGCCGTCGCCGAGGCCGCCTTGATGGTAGCCGTTGGCGTCAAGGGCCGCGTTGTACGGTTTTTGTGTGTTGAGAGTTGCGTACTCCACAACAAACAACCACCATACGGCCTTTTTGACGTCCCACAAATGCTGATACCAACCCGCGCCTCTGTTGGCCGCGTAGATTCGATATGTGTCGAGGCTCTCGTTTGAGCAGGGACGCTGGAGGAGCGTTTTCGAGAGTTCGTCCCACGACGAGTTGCTGCCGTTTCCGCCCCGGAAATTGGCTGTCGCGTTCTTGACGGAACAAAGTTTCTTTGTGGCCGATACGGTTCTGTCGACTGTCGCCTTGTACGCGCCGACGTAGCACTTCGGGACGTAGTGGAACCCCGGGAGGGCGTGTTCGCTGATAAGTACCGACCACGTCGTATCGGTGAACTCGAATTTGCGATAATGTGCCGGGATTTCGCACATAACCTGTCCCCACGAACCGTCGAGGACGGCGGCCCCGCCGGACTGGAGTTGTGTTCTGTCGTTCGGGTCGAGGTACGCGACGACCTGCCCGTTGTCCGCGACGATACAATCGCGCATCTGCGACTGAATCGGCAAGGACTGATGTAGTGTTGATTTTCCGACTCGAGTTCCGTCTGTGGACGACGAACTCAAGTTGAAACGGACTCCATAATAGGAATCGTAACCGAATGTCGGATTAGTGTTTCCGACGCCTATTTTCAGACCCATAATTTTAGATGTTTTTAATTGATTAATAGCCCCACTTGAGGTTAAGGGCGTTTAGGTTCGTTTGCTTGATTTCGACGACGATTTCGGGATTCCACCCGCAATCGAACCGGGTGTTTATAAACTCTCCCGGCTCCATTGATACGAGCCGGACGTCGAGGAAAACCCCGGCGTCGCCGTCGTTTTTGATGTTGAATCCAACTTCGCCGTCCAGTTTGAAATTGGAGGAGGCGAGGGACGGAACAGAACCGAGGACTCCGATTTGACCGCTAACGACGTCTCCACTTCTTGTTGTTTCGTACATAATACTTCGTTTTAATTGATTTGCAAAGATATGAATAATTTGTCGTATAATACGCCGTGAGTTATCAACTTTTTACAACGGGCCGTGAATCCGTTGTATAAGATTGATTTTTTACTGCTGGTTTACTGGTGTTTCGTTGATTGGTGTTAGAACAATAGTTGATGTTTGGTCACATTGCTTGTCATCGCAACGCGAAAGGTGGTAGCCGTTCAACTCCGCCACCAGAACGTTCATATTGCTTACGAGCGCGGCGACGTGTGATTCGAGTTGTTGATATGACGAGTCGTTCTTTTTTAGATAGTTCCCGTCGTCGGCCACCGGGGTAATGGTCGAGCCTCCGATATGGATGACTCCGTTTTGGATGTAGGTGTCCGACCCTGTGAGGGGTGTAATCGTGTTACTTCCGAGGTGTATTATTCCGTTGGCGGTGTCAATATAGAAACGTTGGTCGGATTCTGTTTTAGAGTAGACGTTGATAGAGGTTCCCTTGATGGTGATTGCTCCCGTACTTGTGTTGATGGAAACGTCGTCCACCCCGAGAGGTGCTATTGTCTTTCCGTCGACTGTCAATTTTCCGTCCTGCGACAACCTGACCGTCAAAGTGTCCCTCCCGACCTTTACAACGCCGTCTTTGATACTGACGTCGGAACTCGTTAAAGGTGTAACCGATACTCCGCCGATATGGACGACGCCGTTCTGAATGTATGTGTCGGACGATGTTAGGGGAGTGATAGACGCCTGTCCGACGTGTATAACGCCGTTCTGAATATAGACGTCGGAACCCGTTAGGGGTGTAACCTGTACGCCGCCGATATGGATAACGCCGTTCTGAATGTATGTGTCGGACCCCGTGAGTGGAGTTAAAGACACTCCGCCTATACGGACGACGCCGTTCTGAATGTATGTGTCGGACCCGGTTAGAGGAGTAATCGAGGCGTTTCCGATTATAACGGAACCGTTGTCGATTCTCACCTCGTCCCTCGGCCATCGACTGTCTATGTTCTGACGGGTGGCAATGGCCGTTGTCCTGTCCCGGAACGCTGCGACGGCTTGGTCGAGTCCGAACCTCTCAATCGACAGCCGTGTTCTTCCGAGTCTCCGCCATATTTCGACGTCCCTAATTATCCTCGAATTGCGCACCGTCTTTTTAACGTAGACGGCGACGTTGAGGGTGTACTCGTCCATCTCCAATAGGTTCCGGGTGAAACCCGTTATTCGGAGTTGTTTTCCCGTTCCCCCGATTCCGAGGTCCTCGTCGATGACCGTAATGATGTCGCCCGGCGTGAATATTTTGTCGGAGGTGATGAGTCCGGCGTCTCGGCACTTCTTAATCCAAGGGGAGGCGACTTCGATAGAGTATTCCGCGCCCGGGGTTTTGCAAAGTGCGAAATCCTCGCCCCCCTTGGTGTTCAGTTTGTTTGCGGCGGCTGTGATATACGACTGCGGCAGGACAATGTCCGTAATGATGTATTTATCGTTACGGCTGATTTTTAGGTCCTCGTTCGGGAACTGCATCCCGTTCGAGTCCTCCTTTTGGACGAGTATAAACGTCGCCCCGGAAGATTGACTCCAAGAAAACCCGTTCTCGGCGACCTCGAACTCGTAGCCAGCGAGGTTCCCGGATTGAAAGGTTATCTTTGCCGAGGTTCCGGGAATCAAATAGAGAGTGTTCCCGTCCTCGTCTGTCGCGTTGAGGTCGAAATCGAAATGCGAGTCTTTGAACTTTAGTATATTGTTTGTGTAAACCGTTGTCGCGGAGCCGATATATTCGGGATGTATCTCATCGTATATCTTTACCCTCTCCTTTACTCCGTACAAAGCAACTGCAGCGGCGTCGGTGAGGAACGAGTCCGTTTTCGTGGCCGCCGACGGCAGACACAGCCGGGAGGACTGTTTGTCGTTGCAATATGAGGCTGGGAGATTTTGAGTTCCTCCGTAGACGTAGAGTTTCGTCGCGAACTCGCCGTTGTCCTGCGCCGTCCGGGTGATATTGTACAACCAACCCGTCGAGAGACTGACGCGCTGCGCTCCGTAGCGAAACGTCATCCCCGTGTTGTTTCCTATCTGCGCGGCGATGTTGATATTGTAGCAGTCCGCCGTTCCGCTGACCCGGGTAATCGAGAACTCGACGTTGAACTGGTTGCATATATCCTGTAGGACCTGCAAACAATTTTGGTCTTGATAGGTTATCGTTTTCGTCTCGCCTCCCGATATGCAGGAGCCGACCGTCCATTTGTTCGGGTGTGTCCTGTTTAGGTTCGTGATGACGACGTCGAGGAAATCCCGGACCGTTCCCGTCAGCGCGTCTATCGATACCGAGAACGGCATAAAGAACGTTGTGTCGATAAGTTGGTACGATATACCCTCAAGCACGAGGGTATATTCGAGGAGCCGTTTCCCTGTTTTCTTGATTGTCGGGAGTTGGTTGAGAATGTAGACGTCGCCGCAAACTTCGAGATAGTCCCCGATTTGAAAGTCGAGGGCAATAGCCGACACCACCGTTAGATTGATGGTGTCGGCCTGCATAAACTCGACGTTCTGCGTGGCTGATTTTACGCCTGTCGACGTCGCCCGGGCTACAAGCGGAATATCTTGAACCACCCCCGACGTTAGGCGGTGGAGTTTTAGATTTTGTCCCATACGACAATAGCGTTAGTTTCAAAGTCTGTTATCTTCTCGACGACTCCGGCAATGATGATGTAGAACACCGCCTCCGTGGTGTACTGGTGCGTTATCGGCGTCGAGGTATAGTCGCCGTCGATGTCCTCCGTTACTGTCCCGTCTCCCCAATAAATCGATATGGGCAGCGGCGTGTTGAGGCGGACCGATACCGTGTCGGACGTTGCCGATTGATGACGCAGCACTTTCTTGATTGGCTGGGGTTCCTTGAGGTTGAGGGTGAACGTCCCAATCATAATGTCGTTCTTTCGGATTTTCTTCCGTATCTCGATTTTGCCGTCCAAATATACCTCGTAGACGAGAGGCCGCATCGGGGACGTGTCGAACATAAGGCGGTGGGTTCCGTCGGTTGCGAGTAGTGCGTTGAGTGCGTTGAGTCGCTGTTGGAACTCCGTCGCCCCGGCTGCCTTGATATAACAACCGAGTTTGATTTCGCGCTCCTTGAACGTGCGGTTAGTGAGGTCCTTGATTGCGCCGTGCAGACAATTCATATCGACGCTTTGCGACTCTTTGAGTTCGGGAGTGTCGAAAATTCCGCCGTATGTTTGCACCTTGCAACCGAAATCGAGCAAGTTGACGCCGTCGATGGTGGCCGTGATTGTCGGGTTCGTCTCGTTTGTCAACGATTCCGATATTTCCTCCTGTGTGAGGGCGACGTTGTAATAGACAAAGTCCTCAAGCAGTCCGTATGCGCCGACGTCTATGTCTGTGGCGTTCCCGCTTTCGTCTGCCTCCTCCTGCGTCGTGTACAGGTCTTGATTGATGGAGAGGCCGATTAGGTTCGCCGACGGCCCGGTCAAAGTGGCGACCAACGAGGTGTCGATGTAGACTCTCAAAGTTGCGCCGTCCTTGACGATGGCCCAATACGTCCAAGTGTTCGCCGGGATTGAGAACCACTCCTCGACGTGTTCCCCGCCGGAATAGTGTCCGAGGACCCCTATTCGCTTGGCGGAAATTCCGTCCGGGAAATTCTCCCGGTTGAACCAATAGAGTAACGAGAAGTCGCCGGAGAGGTCAACGGAGGACGGCGTCCTCTCGCTGGGGATGGTACAAAAACCGTCCGAGTCGAATTTTATACAGTTCCCCGACCTGCCGACAACAAACGCCGCGTTTACGACCGTGCCGTCTGCGCGGTTGATGGAGTAGTCGTAGGCCGTCGAACTGCCGTCCTTTTCGTCGAACGGCATATTGATGATAATGTTGTTCTCGTCCATTGCTAATACTTTTTGATTTTTGTTGATGGTTTGTTTTCGCCGTGATTTTTTATTGTGTGGGTTGCCTTGTTGCCGTGCAGTACAACCCCCGTTTTTGCGTTGCCGACCGTGTCGGAAATGATTTCCGCGTCGTCGTATGCCGAAACAAGCACCCGCGACCCGTTTTTTGTGTGTACTTCTACGACGGAACCGTCCCGGACAAAAACCCGGTGAGTCTTTCCGTCATCAAAAACCAAAACACAACGGGAGTTCCCGGATATGTAAACGGCTGGGACGTTTGCGAGTTTGGTCTCCTTTGTTTCGCTGACGACGACGGCCCCCTGTCTGTAGTTGGCTACAAAATCGTCCCCGGTTCCCCTCTCCGTCGCGAAATGGCGGCGGATGAACGAGGCGTCGATTTGGCGGGTTTTGACAATGCCGGGGAGGTGGTCGAAATAGAACTCTACGAGTTGGTCGACCGTTCGGAGGCTGGCGGCCTCCCGGTTCCCCGTCTCGCAACCTCCCCGGCAGGAGGCCATACGCCGTGCGCGCGTTTTGATTACAAATAATTTAATCCTGTTCATATTGTCAATAATCGACTATCCCGTAGGCCCTCAAATCCTGCTCGGCGTTTGCCGCTGCGCTCTCTGCTGCTGTGGCCGGGGGTGTTACTCTGCCGCCGGAACCTCCCAACCTTTCAAGTATTGAGGAGACGTTTCTGTCGATGTTCGCGAGGTGCAAAAGTTGGTTTCTTGAGATATTAATTCCCTGTATCTGCTGAATACGGACGGCGTTTGTCTGTCCCGCCAGCAGGTCGATTGATTCCTGCGAGGCTGACTTGTACGCGCCGGAGAGTGAATTGATATTCCCGTTCGCGTTGCCCGTGATGTAGCCTCGTATCTGTTCGAGACGGGCTTTGTACTCGTTGGCCAAACCCTGCATCATTTCGTCGAGGATGTCTGCCTCCTCTTCGTTGATTTCATAGTCTTCAAAGAATTTGTTGAATTGTTCCATCCATTTCTCGATTTCGGGCTGCAAATAGGTTATTTGTAATGCGTTGACGATGGCGTCGAGGATTTTCTTCCTTACCATCTCCGTAATCTTCTGTTTGAGTTCCGTTCCCGACAAACCTTGTTCGATGGAGTCCAGAATGAGAGACGATAATTCAGCGGCCAACCCTTGAGGCGTCACTTGTGTCAGTTCCTCGATTAGTTCTCTCTCAAAATCTTGCAAATCTCTTTCGGCTTGCGGAATTTGGTTGTTAATTAGGTCATCGATTGCGTCCTTGTCTCTGTTTGAACCACTTTTCGATTGTTCTTCTTCGAGTTCCTCTTTTAAGTCTTGGATTTTTCGTTTTTGCTCGTCGATTTTCTCCTGCATTCGCTTGAACTTGTCACCGTCGACAATATTCTCGATTTCCCAATCGATTTGTGTGATTTTAGAGTTGATTGCCTCGATTTCATCCTGCAATGCGGCAATACGACGTTCTGCGTCGCGAGTTTCGGAATCAAACGCCTCTATTGCGTTCGTGCATAAAGTTATAGCACCCGTCATAATGTCGACGGGGTTTCCCGTGGCGATACCCATAGCAATTTGCCCGGCGCCGCTCACCATCCCGCTGATATTGCCGAGGAATTTTTGGGTCTGCTCGTCCCCGGCGAGTCCGAGTTGCTTTAGTCCGTCAACGGCGGCGTCGAACACCTGCCCGACGGCGTCGATTCCCGACGCGATGCCGCTGAACACCTCGGCGGTGTTCCTGTCCTTGAGTGCCTTTTTCCAGTCCTTGACGCCCTGCGAGAGTTTAGAGAACGGGTTTTTGTTCCCGGCCACCTCGCCGCGTAATTCTGCAAGTTTCTGTAGAATGGCTTGCAAGTTGGCGTCGGTTTCCGAAATGTCCATTTCTGCGGCTTTCGTCTTGACCTGCGCGACGAGTTTGTCGATTTTGTCGACTGTGAGTTCCGAGAGGTTGTCGAGGGCATTCCCGATGACGTCCGACTCGATGAACTCCGAGGCCATCTTCGAGAGGGATTCTCTGTAGTCTTTTTCTATGCGGTCGAGTAGTTCTTTGTCGTTGTTGATGGTGGCGACTCTTTTTTTCTCCTCATACTCCTTATCGAGTTCCGCTTTCGCGGAGGAGAAAGAGGCGTACTCCTTTTTTAGTTCGTCGTATGCCCTCGTGTCAGACGTCTTTTGTTGCTGGTCGAGTGCCTTGATTTGTTGGTCGATGATGTCCTTTTCCGCTTGGGTTGCGGCGGCCTCCTGTGCGGCGATGAGTGCGTTTCGTTTGTTGATGTAGGCTGTATAAGACGAGATTCTCTCCTCGAGATAGTCGCTATACTCCTGCACCGCGTCCCTGTATGCCTCTTCCGCTTGCCTTTGGACGTCCTCGCGGGCTTTGTCGATGGCCGTCTGTTTTGCCTCCTCGAGTTCGGTCCCGTCGTCCTTGATGTCTTTTTCGAGGTTGTGGATGACGTTGAGGGCCTCGACGAGTCCGTTCGCGGAGTCGAGTCCCCGGGACAAGGCCGCCTCAAACGCGGAGAGGGCCGTTTTGGTTGTTTCCTCGCTGATTGCCCTTGTGAGTGCGTTGACTTTTTCCTGCGCGTCCGCTGACAATGTATTGCCGCCCGCTTGCTTGAGAATTGCGTCGCGCTGGTTTTTCAAATAGTCGAGGTAGTTTTTACCCTGTGCGAGTAGGTCCCCGTAGATTTCTTGCGCTGACGAAACGGCGATGTCGTCGCCGGAGTTCACCATCGTATAATATTCCTTGTATCTCTGCTTTATGTCGTTGAGTCTCTCGGAGTATGTTTTCGTCTGCGTCGCCGTCTTTCCCGTCTGCTGTCCGACTTTCTGCATAAGGTCCAGATATTGTTGCATTGCCCGGCTTGCGTTCTTCTCCGCCTCCGTCTGCGGGAGGAACGGGATTTTGATTTGTGGCTGCTGGTCCAACAGGCCCCGGAACAGGAACGTCCCGGAGTTTAGACGTGATCCGTTTTTCTCGAGTTCGAGTTGCTCGTTGAGGACTTCTTTATATGCGTCCTTGACAATCTCGAACGCCGCCATTGCCTTTGCCTTGTTGATTTGGGCGTCGATGAACGATTGTTTGTTCTTGACGAGTGCGTTCTCGGCGTCCTCGACGTTTTTGATGGAGAGGTTCAGTTTGTCGAACTCCGCTTTGTGTGAGCGGATGAATTTAGATTTTCCCTTGATGTCGTTTCCGAGGTTGTTCCATTCTCTCGAGAGGGCCTCTATAGAGGCGACGGAGTCGACGACGGAGTCGATGATTTTCTTGTTGTCGTCGCTGATTACCTGTCCCGTCTTGGAACTCAAAGCGGAAAGCATACGGGAGGCGTTGTTCTCGGCGTCTGTGGCGACCTTGATAAACTTTTCGAGTTCCTCCTGCGCCTCCTTGACATCGTTACGACGGCTCCGGGTGTTCTTTTCCATCAACGCCTGTTCCGCCTCGACGTACTCCTTTGCCTTTTCCTTTGCCTTGTCAAAATATGCTGCTGCCTTTGCTTTCTCGAGTTGGGCCGCGATGAAACGGCCTTTGTTGGCGACGAGTAGCCGCTCGGCGTCCTCTACGCTCTTAACGGAGACTCCGAGTTTGTTGAACTCGGCGGCGTTTTCCGCCACGAACTTCTTTTTTGCCTCGAGGTTGTCCCCGAGTTTGTTCCATTGGTCTGATAGTTTGGTGATGGCTGCGACTGGCTCGGAGGCCATCTCCTGTATTTTCTCGTTGAGTTCCTTTTGCTCTTTCTTCGCCTTTCGTGCCGACGACGACAACGCGCTTACGAGTCCGACGAGAGCCGATATTCCGGCGAGAATCCAACCGACAACCGGGATTGACTTGATGGCGACGCCGACGGCCCGGATAGCCCCGGCGAGGCCGACCGTCGCTATTGTGCTGGCGACCGTTACCGCTGTACTCTTTATTCTCGCGGCTGTCTGCCGGAGAATGAGTCCGAGGCTCTTCGTTTGTTTGGCGTTCTCGACTTGCTGGCTTACAATGGCCGCCTCTTTCATTTTCTGCCAAACGGCTTGCGCTTTTTGGAGGGTTACGAGGCGGAAATATGAGTCTTGAGCCAGCATATTGGCGACCTGCTGGAGTCCGATAGTGATAGACATAAGGGACTGGACTTTCAACATAACGGCGTTAAGGGCCTCGTTCTTTTCGGTAAACAAACCGATTGCACCCTGTGCCGCCGAGAACGCGCCCGATACGCCGCTCATCGTCTGCACAACGCCCTGTATCGACGACGTTTGACTTCCCAACACTCGCGCCTGTGCGTTGACGTGCCGGAGTTCCTGCGACAATTCGGCGAAACGTTCCCGTAATTGTGAATAAACCTCGTCGTCCTGTAGTCCTGCCCGTTCCATCTCCAACATCTGTTGCTTGACCTTTTGGAGTTCTGTTCGGAGTGTTAGGCTGGAGGCTTGGTTTTTATAGAGTGAGTTGGTGAGTTTGTCGACGACCTCGGCCTCCTGCTGGATTTTCCCCTTGAGTTCGTCGACCTGTTTCCCGAGTGCGTCTTTTACCGAACCCTCCGGGGTCGCCGCCATCGTGTCCTTTAGTTTGTTATACTCCTCGATTAGTTCGGACAATGCGAGAGTGTGTTTCTTGAACGCCGGGTTTTCCATTGCTTTCTGCGCCCGTGTGCAATCGTCGATGTACTTCTTCAGGTCCGCGTAATCCTCTTTTAATTCGTTGAGGTGCTGGGTGAGGTGGTCTTTCCCCGCGCCCTCCTCCATCCCTTGGAGGTCCTTTTCCGTCTGCTTGATTTGGGCCTGCAAATAGACAAGTTGTTGTTTGAACTTCTGCACCTCCGACGTGGTGGCGAAGAGAGCCGCCGAAACCTCGTCGTCTATCAATCCCGCCTTGCCCAAAAAGTCGGCGACGACCTGTTTCGCGCGTTCAAACGCATCCTCCATCTCGTCTATATAGGACGTGTCGGACAATTTGTTATAGAGTTCGTTAAGGACGCCGATTTCCTCCTCAATATTCGCCTTTGCCTCTTCCGCCTTTCTCGCGAGGGTGTCGTGTACGGTATCGTCGGGAGTGGCGGCCATCTGCCCACGTAGAGTGTTATACTCGTCCGTCAACTGCGCGATATTGATTAAATGGAGTCCGAGGGCCGGGTTCTGTGAGATTCGCGCCTGCGCTACGTTCGCGTCGTCGACGTACTTCTTGAGGTCCGCGTATTCCTCGCGCAGTTCGGTCAACTTTTGTTTCAACGCCTGTTGCTCTGCCCCGGGAGCCATCCCGCGCATTTGGTTCGTGGTGCTTTGTATCTCGGAGCGGACGTCTGCGAGGCGTTTGTTGAGCCGTCCGAGGTCCTCGGTGGTATTGAGCAACGCGGCGTCAATCTCTTTGCCCGCTATACTCATCCCGGACGAGAAATCGTTTATCGTCGCCTTTGCCGCGTCGACCTGCTCGTTAAATTTAGAGGTGGAGAGTATTGCCTCCCACTCCATCTGTCCTATTTTCATTTATATAATGCGTTTATCTGTTTAATAATATCGTCGGCGTTTTCGTCGGTCACCTCTATGCGCTCGTTTTTGTTCTCGCTGGCTGGTTTCGGTAAGTCTACTATTATCCTGTTTACTAACGCCCACGGTAATTCGTGGTGTAAATAGTGCCAAGTCCAGCCGAAATGTTGGCAAATTGCGCCCCGGCGACCGTATGGGGATTTTAGCCCGTCTACTCTATCAGACTCGCCGTCGGCGTTGTTGTTGTTTCCACCTGCATTAATCTGATAGAGTTTAAAAAATTTCCGAGGTCCGAGGTGATTAGAACGGCGTTCGAGAGCGCGTAGAGTGTCGAGGGCTTGATGTGTCGATAGAAAAAGCCGGAGAGACGGTTGAGTCTGCGTCTGTTCCTGTGGGTCCAACGGATGAACAGGATTCGGCGTTCGCTGAATAAGTCCTCCCCGATGACCGCCAGCGCGACAATCTTCGCGGCGCGTTTCGTCTCGACGAGTGAACGCTGGGCCACCTTGATTGAGTCCTCGCCGTCCGCGAGTCGTTTCTCGTAGTCGTCGAACTCAAGCCACTCGGCGGACATCTCGTCCAAAACGGCGAGGGTTGGGTTGGTGGCCGTGAACTTCTTTCGCGTTTGCTTTCCGTTTTCCTTGTATCGGACCGTAAACTCGAACCCCTTGTTTCGTAGGAGTTTGAGTTCGTCGGATTCTAATTCATATTTTTCGTCGGGAGACATCGTTATTGTTATTTGGTTTCTAATTTAGAAAAAGCCCCGCCCGCAATGGGCGGACGAGGCTCTTTTGTGATGGTTTGTCACCTGTTAGGAGGAGGGGACGAGGCGGGTAAGTTTGAACTTGCCCGTGTTGGGCTTTGTGGGGGCCAACACCGTACCCGCGACGCGGAGCATCAGTTTCTTCTTGCGTCCGTATCCGCCCGTAAGGGTGGCGTTGATGGAACAACGCGGAGCCTCGAACTTGAAACCCTTTCGAGGTGTAATCTGCAAAGACTGCTCGATTGTGGGCAGCGAGATAGGAGCCTCGTAGGTGTCCGCACCTCCGTCGACGGCGGTTCCCGTGCCGCCCATAACGAGTGCCATACCCTCGACGGTGGGGTTGACAATGTTAAAGGCGAACGTCGTTTTTCCGGCGGTCTTGAGAATCTCGAACGGGTCGTCCAACTCCTCGACGTTGACGTCCTCCTCGGAGATTTCGCCGAACGTGATTTCGCAGGAGTCCTCCTCGGTGAGGCCGAGAGCGGCGAGGGTCTGACCCATACCGCCGTCTTGGGCGATGTCTCCGAGTTTGATTTCGGAGATACCCATCGTGAAAGTTTTACTTGCTACTGCTGTCATAACTGTAAAATTTAAATTGTTGTTAATGCTGTGTTGTAATTGATGACTTGGACCCTAATATTGGAGTAGGTGTCGCCGACGGTCGGCGTTTCTATTAGTGCGTCGTTCTCGATATAGTAGTCGATACCCTCGACGGACGACCCCTCGACGGTGTCCCTTACACAACAAGTCAATGCGGTAAGTTTAGCCGTCTGCGGGGTGCGTTGAGGCTGTCCGTCTCCGGCCTTGCCGGGTTTGTCCGGGACGTGGACGTTGATGTTGAACGTTCCCGTCTGCGGCGTGTCGTAGTTCCACGACAAGTCGGTAATAACGATGTCCGATTTCGTCGAGTTGTCGGGTCTGCGCTGGTGGTAAATATCACCGTCAAGCCCTGCGGCCCTCAAGTTCGCGAGGTTCGCGTTGAGTTTCCGATATAACAAGTTCCTAATTTGTCCGCTCGTTAGCATACTGTTTTCCCTCCTCCTATAACCATAGCCGAGAATGGAGTCGGCCTTGGTCGAACTTGAGGCACTCGCCCCGCGTCGCTATCTTGCGAGTTAGGGCGAGGGCCTTGAGTCCGTCGTCTGTTAAACTTTGAAGTTCTGCCGTAGAGAGTTGTTCCCGGGCGACGAAAACGAACGTTCCCTCGGGGACAAAAACGGCGTCGGACTGTGGTATCTGCACCAGCGACGAGTAGACAAGAACCCGCCCGTCGGAGGTGTTTATTTGAGTCCCTTTCCCGTTGGTTTCCTCCCGGCAACGGGAGACGAACTCCCAAACCTCGGAATTGCCGTCGGTATAGTTACCGTCGGCGTCGCGGGTGATGGTCCCGGGATTCTTCCTATAAAGGAAATGCGGGTATTGCTCAAGTATTACCATATATTACTCCTGTCCGTTGCTGTCGGGTGAGGCGTCAACGTGTCCTCGATACCGAGTTTCTTGCAAGTTGCCCGATACCAAACAAAGAACGCCTCCCGGTCCCAAGATACGGAAAAACCACCCTCGGTGATATTGGCCATAGGGATAAGTGTCTCGGCCTCGTCGATGAGTGCGCGTCTTGCGACGTTTACGTCGACGGCTGCGTCCGGGTCCGGGATTGCGTCTTGCTGGTTGGTTAGAATCAACTCGGCGTCTCCGGCTGTCATACCGAACTTTCCCGTTGTCTGAATGAACCACTCTCTATAGGTCATTGCCTCGTTGTTTTACGGTTAGGAAATGTTCCACGAGGAATGGGCGGAGTCCATAAGGAACGACTCGGGAGCGAGGGTCCAAACGGGCATTGCGTTGGCAATTCCGAGGGTGGATTCCTTGACGGGTTCGTTGCAACCGAATTTCTTGACGCAAACGACGCCGCGCATCGCTTTCTGTGCGCCCGTCTCGACTTTCATATCGATGGGGGTCGTCCAGAACGTCTTGCCGAGGACTTTCGAGGGCGAGAACAGGACCGAATTGTCGACAAACGGGTTGGTCTCGACGCCCGAACCGTTCTCGATAGACTGGTCGATAACGGAAATCTGCAGCCCCTTGAGATAGGGGATGTTGCGGAGGGTGTTGTTGACCTGCTCGAGGCTGGGGGTCATCGTGGCCTGCACCGCGAGTTGGAGGTACGAGGCGCACATACGGATGACCTCGTCGGTCTGTGCGAAATTGGCGAACGTGTCGGCGTTCATAATGGCGAACTTGACCGTCTTTCCCTTGCTCTTGGCGCGCTGGATGATGGTCTTGAAGTCGACCGTGATAGGCTTTGCAGAAGCCGGAGAGGTCCAAGCGGCGGAGCCTGTCTCGTAGCCGCCTTTCTGCCAGTCCTCGAGTTCGTAGTCGACCGGGAACTCGGAAAGAACGTCGCTGCCGTAGTTCTCGGCGACGGTGATGTCGCACTTGCCGCGCGAAATCGACTGCAAGGCGTTGAACTCGATTTCGTTCTGAACTGCGTTCCAAACGAAAGTCGGGTCCTCGGCCCACATTTCGATAAGACGCTGAACGCTGGTGTTGTGGTCGTTCTTTGCGTTGAGGTACTCGTTGAGTTTGTCCTCGTCCATATCGCGGCCAATGGCAATTTTCGGGATGTCGCCGAATACCTTGCCGAGGCCGGGACGCCCGGCGCGGGGAATGGTGGAACCGCGAGAAACCATCTTTGCCTTGGCTCGGTTGCTGAATTTACCGAGGACGGCGGAGAAAATGAGCGAGTTTTGCTGCTCGGTCGGCATAATGGTCGGGTAATAGAGGTTTTCGGTGTTGAGAACCTCCAAAATCGCGGAGAGGTTTTCGTTGGTGAGGCCGTCAATGATAGAACCGTTGGGATTCATTTCTTGTTTTCCTTTCTTTCTTTAGAGGGTTAGACAACGAAAATACCTTTGAGGCCTGCTTTGTGGAGTTCGCCGAGGGCGGGAATACGGTTCCCGTAGACGGTTCCGGCGAGGACGGCGGAGGCGAACATATTAGAGTTGGCCTCTACGGTGTGAGCCTCGCCGACGAGGGCCTCGGCGGTGTACTTGAGTTTCGAGGAACTGGCCACGGCGGTATTTCCTTGATAGAGGACGTCGCCCGAGGACATAGCACCGATGGCGGTCCCGATGGTGATGTCGTCGAGGGTGCTGTCGCTCTGATTGGTGGCGATGGCCGTAATTGCGTAAGCCTTGGAATTGGCTTTCGGCGTTACGATGTCACCAACAATAAAATGATGGCCTTTCTTTACGGTGATGGTGGTTCCGTCGGCTGCGAGGTTCGCGGCGAGAACGGCGGTCTTGCAAACGTGATAGAGGTTGTCCGAACCCTTGGCGATAGGCGTTCCGGCCTCGACAATCTTCGCGCCCAACTCCGCCACCTTAATGGCGACGCCGCCGGGAACGTCGAGAGTCTTTTGCGCAAAAGCGGCGACATCCCCTATTCCTTTGTTTTTTCTGATTGTGAACATAACTTTAATTTTTTAGAGTTTTTTACCGCCGAGAGGGGAGGTTTGTCCCGATTCTGCGGCTTTCTTTTGAGTTTCGACATACGTCTTGACCTCCGCCGAAACCCCGTCCTCGTTCACGGCTCCGAGTGTGGGTTTGGAGTGGGCCGACAGACCTTTGTCGGCGAGTTCCTGCATAAACGCCTGTGCGTCCGTGCGGGTGGACTCGAGGAAAGAGTTGAACTCTTCGTCGCTCTCAAAAGTGCGGGCGTCAAAGCCGCCGAGAATTGCTTTCTTGTAACTCTCGGGCGTATCTTCCGCGAACACCTTTTCGAGTTGTGCGCGACGCGCTGTCGTGGCCTTTTCCGACTTCAACGATGTAACCTCGTCAATGAGTTTTTTAGCCCACGCCGGGGTGTCATCTGCGGGAGGCTCGTCGCCGGGTTTTGGCGGTTCCTCGGGAGTCTTTTTCTCGACAAAGTCGTACTTTTTGCGGAGATTATCTTCCGCCGTCTTGTTCGACTTTGAGATTTCCGCGTCCACCTTTTTACGATACTCCTTGATAAAGTCGTCAACGCGCTGTTCCGACATTGCATCGATGGCCTCTTTAGCCTTTTCGACGGTATCGAACTGAATGGCGAGGACCTGCGCCAGTTGTTCAAGCCCGTCTTTTCGTCTACCTGCGAACTTGAGTTCGAGGGCGGCGAGAATTTCGTTAGGGTTCATCTTCTTTGAAATTTGGTTTATAATAAAATCGACTGCAAAAATACTAATAAATGTCGTATTATACGACCGTCAAAAACGGCGAGTTTTCAACTTTTTTTATTGCCATAGTGTCAGTTGTTTGCGTCGCTTTTTGTGGCGACGCCTTGAATAACTTTTATCGCTATCTGACTGAATTGTCGGTTTATGCAAAAAATATTGTGTACTTTTGCACTCGCAAACGATTTGATTTGCTTGGTGATGGGGCGGATTTATGCCAACGTCCGCCCCTTTATAAAAAAAATGATATGAAAGCAACGGAATTTACTCTCGATTTGGTCCGGATGTTCCTCGATGAGAACAACCCCGACGGAATCTATACCGACGTCGAATTTGTCGGATATTTTGACGACAACCCGGTTTACGAGGCTATTTTCGACGATATGTCCGGGGCCTGTATCGGCTACCCCTTTTATATTCTCGTAACGCCCGACGGAGTGAGGTTTTCGGACGATGAGGAGGGGGCAAAGATTACCTCCGGGAGAAAATAAATTTTGCCATATCAAAAAAAGTTTGTATTTTTGCAATCGGAAATCGGGACGGAACCCGTCGTATGGAGACGGTCAATTTCGCCCCGATTTCCTTTTTTATAGTATCTTAATAAAATAGAACTCTAATATTTTGTTGGGTCTTATAGCGAACTGCAACTCGACCGTATGGCCTTTAAATTCTTCAATTCTTCCCTTGTATTCTGTCCTTGCCTTATAGAATCCTAAATTGTTTCCGTGCGTTGACTCCTCGAACTTGAATTTGAGTTCCGGCGTCAAATACGATTCTATTTCCGACAATATTTCCGTCTTGACGTAGAATAGAGGACCGAGTCGCAGGTTCTCCGTTACGGAGTTCCTCGAGAATATCGCCACCTTTCCGCCGAACGCCGGATTTGTGTATGTGATTTTGCCGATTATCTTCTCCCGGCTCATCTTCAACACCTCGGCGCTGCTTTGCTTTTGCTCCGCGATAATGTCGCCGGATATACCTCCCTTTCTCGTCCTCGTTTTTTTGCTGGCGAGGTATTGTTTGAACTCGGAAATAAACTCGTCGGAAATGCCCTGTTTCCTCCAATAGTCGAATACTTTGTCCTCGTCGCTGTACCACGTCATCATTCGTTTGTACGACTTGAGGAATAGGTTGAATTTAATGTCCTCCGGGGACTTCATCCGTTTTACTGTCGGCTTGGTTTTGCCGGACTTCGCGACAACGCCGTCAACGATGGACGTGTTTATCTTCAAATTGTCAACCCGGAGGACGTTGACGCCCTCGTACAGGTCCAACTCCGAGGCTCGGTTCCTAAAGTCGAAAAGTTTTCCTGTCTGCGGGTCGTAGAATCGGAGCGTCCCGTCGGTGAGTCTCTCGGCGGTGATAATATGGCCGCTCCGTCTGCCTCTCCATACCCAGTCGAGGTGATAGCGTCCCGGATTCTTCATCGCCTCCTCTACGTTCTTTATGAGGTTCTCGACCGTCCTCGGCCCGGTTCTTTGTCCGTCCGGGGTGGCGTGGCAGGTTGTTTTCGTCGGTCTCCCGCCCGTCTTTGGGTCTATCCACGCCCATTCCGTTTTATACGAGAGTTCGTAGGGAATATTTCCGCTCCGCTTTGTGTTGCGCTGTGCCTCGACGTCGAGTCCGCGCCGTCTTAATTCGTTGGCGACGACGCAACTTTGACAATTCACCCGGTAGCCTCCGCCGCTGGAATAATTCGGATTCCCCCTCAACTCGTCGGCCTCCTCGAACGTCATCGGCTCCCCAACCTCGACTCCTATCTTCTTCGCCGCCGCCTCGAGGTCCTGTTTGAGTTCGTCGGGGACGGTTCCCGGCTGGGCTGCCGCTGCCGCCTGCACCAATTTCTTGGCGAGTCCGCGCATAATGTCCGCCGAGTTGAAATTGTCCGTAACCCAATAGGGCGGTGTTTTTCCGTTGGCGACGTGCTGGGCGAGTCTGTCCGAGTTCCGGCGAATCCAATCGTTAAAGTTGTCCGGCATATTGTCGACCTCTCGTTTGGAGTGCCAATCCTTGAGGGCCTCTTTCGGGTCTTTCCCCGCGTGTCGTGCCTCCCGGCGTTTCTTGATGATGTCCTTGACGTCCGCCTTGGAGACGAGAACCGGGTAGAGGTCGCACCTGCATTGAGGGTGCCATCCCGTCCAACGAAACGTTTTCGGATAGACGCCCGCGAGTTCGTCGCAAACGTCGTAAAGGGTTTTTCGCTCCCCGGTCTTGGAGTCCTCGACGGTGTGGTTGTTCGACAAACGGATTTCTATTCCGACGACGAGGGGGTTGTTCTGCCACGACTCCCACATCGATTGCCTGTAGGCTGCCGTTATCTCCGTCCGGGCGAGGCGCATCGCGTTCTTATACGCCGAACGGTAGACGCCGGGGCCGGGATGGTACTCGCTGGCTGCCTTGCTCAACCTGTACTCTCCCGTTTCCGGGTCCCGTACCCGACGGAAAAGTTTGTCAGGTTCGTTCAAATACTGACGTATGGAGCGGGAGACTTCGTCGGCTGACTTGCCCTCCATAATTCCCTTTTGAATAATGGCCTCGAGTTCCTTTCTCGACTGCTCGTCGGATTTCCAAACGTTCGAGGACGGGGAAAAACCGCCCCTCGACTTGTTGAGGCCCGTTCGCGACGCCGAGGCCACCGTCCGTTTCAAGTCGATGGCCTCCCGGCATAGTTCCTTGATGTCGTCGCCGTCGCCGAACGCCATTTCCAACTGACCCGTCGCCGCCGTCTCCGCTTTCTGCTCCGCCTCGGTCATTGCCTTTGCTATGAGCGTCCGCGACTTCGTCGACATCTTCGAGAGTAGGGTCTCGAGTTTCTTCTCGGCTCCCGGGTTCCTCGACCACGAGAACGTGGCGTCCCCCGACTCGATGGCCTTTCGTACCTCCGAAATCTCAACGGCCTGTTTGTAAGTGTCGCCGTATATCTTTTTTAACTGTGCCTCGACGCGGGCGAGGATAGTTAGAACGTCTTTAGTCTGTTGCTCCATTGCGCTGTTGTTAGAATGTTTCCCGGGCCGTCTCGATGGCCTCCTCGAGTATCTTTTGGAGTTTGTCGGTCGTCCCTGTCAATACGTCGTAGCCTTTAGACTCAACGGCGAGGGCATAGTCCATCCCGGCGACAAGTACGACGACGATTGTGTCCTTGTATGGCGCGGCGGCCTCCTGTGCGAGGAGTCGACCCTCCCGGAGTCCTTTGTCGGCCCCGGGGAGGTTGACGCCCTCGAAATTCTCGGAGAATAGTTCGCCGTGGTCGTAGATTTGGAACCCGATAGACGAACGCAACGCCCCCGTTTGGTTTTGGTAGTCCCGGACGGAGAGGCCGTCTTTCGACCGCGCCATCTTGACGGCCTCCTCCATTGCGGCGGTTATCGAGGTCAATATTGCGTCGACCTCGTCCTCAATCTCGGCCTGTACGCCCTCGAATAGTTTGTTGATGTCAAATTTAGCCTTGAGTCCCACTTCCGTCCTCCCTCTTTAGGATGTGAACGGCTGCCCTTTTGAAATGGCCGTTGACACAATTTTTGTCAATAAACTGGCTCCACTTCTCGAATCTGCAGTTGCAAAGGAACGGGACGCCCGAGCAACTCAATTCGTGCGGGTTGCTCGAGTTCTCGCACCACCCGCAAGGTTGCGGACCCGCTGGGGAAATCTGTTTCTTTCTCGCCATACCGACCTCCTAAAACGTTGGTTCCTGTTCCAACAAGTCGGAAACGGACGTCGTTCCCTGCTCCTCCCGGATTCGCTCAATTTCGGCGTCGACGTCGTCCACCTTGCCGTATTGCTCAATCGTTGTGCGCTGCGAGGCGATGGGCTGGTTCCCGTTCGACTGCATCAGCGCGTTAATACGTCCGGCCTCGTCCTTGATGATGTAGGGAGTGATGTCGGGTTCGATTCCGAGAGTGTCGCAAGCCTTTACGAAATCCACGTCCCTTTTGTTCATTACTTTGAGATAGGACTGGATGATAGAGTAACGGCGTTGTAGGAACTCGACGAACTGCTCTTTTTTGTCCTGCACCTTGAGGTGTGCGTCCATAAACATCAACTCGAGGGCGATACCCGTAACGTTGCCTATGCCCTTGACGGTGTCGAACGAAATGTCCGGCGTCTGTGTGAGTGAGTGGATGAGTTTGAACAGGGTTTGTTCCTCGAGTTTGACCGCCTCGGGAGCCTGTTCCCACGACATATAATGTGCGTCGCCGTCGTCCTCCATCTCGATGACGCCGCCCGTCTCGCCTTTCTTGGCCCAACTCTTAATTCGTCCCTTGACGATGATTTTCGGCGAGGCGTGATAGTCGTTGCAATCGGCAAAGTTCGACAATAGTTTCTCGTAACGCTCGATGAGTCCTTGAACATCGGCCCACTCCGTTTTATTCTGACGTCCGTAGATTACCGGGATTTTGCCGATGGCGTTTTTCTTCGGGTAGCCCTCTATGAGTTGGACTTTGTTGTCTGTCGTTTCCCAGCGATAGATATATTCCGCCGTGTATGTCTCGAAAAAGTTGTGCGTCTTTTGCTCGGTGTCTTTTGACGAATACTCGCGAGAGAACGCGATAAGGTCTCCCGTATCGTCGAAATATGGGAACAGTTTGTCGCCCTTGAGCGGGTCGAATACTGCGACGCGCAACTTATATTTCGAGTCGAACCCGTAACGGTTGTTTGGGGACGGTACGACATACCACAATTCGGCGGCCTCCGTCGCCGAGAATATCGTTCGGGCGATTTTCCTGTTTAGCGTGGTGGACTTGACGTCGTAAAGTATCGACTTCACCGATTTGAGAACCTCGTTCTCTTTGTCCGACTCTGCCTCGGCCAACAAAGTAACCGGGTTTCCGAACAGGAACGAGACGGCGCGCTTGACGATTAGTTCCTGCAACGATACGGCGATACGGGAGACTGGCTCGGGTCGGACGTTCGCTGTCCTGTTCTTTTGGCCGAGGTCCAGCAGCCGATTTTCCTGCGGAATCGAGTTCATATCGACCGCCTCGTCGGTCTTGACAAGTTTGTCGGGGCGCACCGAGTGGTCATAAACGAGGTGTTTCGTCGGCTCGAGTTGTTTTTTGTATTTCTCGACCTCCGGGGACGGTGTCATTCGCCCGCTCTGCAACATAGCGACAGCCGCGTCGGGTTTCGCCGTTATGATTTTTTTGTCGATGTCCGTTGTCGGCTGGACTGCCTGTTCAATGATGGTCTCTTCTTCCATTGGTTGATGATTTTATTGATTATGAAAAATAACTTGCTGCGTCTCCGCCTCCGTCGCGCTCCCGGAACTCCACCGTCCCGGTTAGTGCGTCGGGTGCGTCGTCGTGTTGGTTTCCGCCGATACGACGATAGTTCTTTATGGCTCTTGCGAACTCCGGCCACGCCAACTCCCAATTCTCCGGGAATACGGTCATATTCTGAACCTCTGCCGACCGGGTAAATATTCGGGACTGCTTGTTGTCCGACTGATAGAACCACTTTATATAGGTGCGTTTGTTGCCCATCCGCAATATTATGTCGCGAACGTTCCGGGCGAACCCTCGACCGCCGTTGTTGCTCTCGATGAGTGCCTCTTCGACCCGGTATTTGCAAAGCAACCGGGCGAGTGCCTGTTCGGTGTACTCCATCGGCTTTTGAGTATAGAGGACGTCGAGGATGAAATTCCCTGTCGGTGTGGCTATGTAGATAATGGCACAAAGATAGTCCGTTCCCTCGTCGGCTGTGTCACAATAACATTGTATCTGCGAGTCGGAGTAGTAGGGGAGTATTTCGTATGTCCGCCACTGCCTTTCGTACATAAGTCCCTCCAACGGCTGGGGATTCTGCAAATACTGTGTATCGAATACAAAGGCGTTTTTGTCCCTCAACGAGTAGAGTTCCGCGAGGGTGTGTTTGAACGGCCACAATGCCGCCTGTTGGCCGTCTGTGTCCGTTACGATGGCGGGCATTGATACGACCTCCCATTCGTCCGGCTCAAGTTTGGCGAGGTAGCCGCACAAGTCATCCTCGTCGAGTCGCTGCATAATAATGATTATCGGCGTCTTTCGGGAGTTGACGCGGTTTCGGATGGTGGTCTCGAACTTTTGGTTTACCTTTTCGCGGATGGTCTCCGACCGGGCGTCGTCCGGCTTGATGGGGTCGTCTATGATGATAGCCCCGCCGAATATCGAGTCCGTCTTGCGGTCGAGGGCGTCGACGGCGGAAACGAGGGCGTCGTCGCTGTCGTCCTCCTCGTCCACGAGTCCGGCTCCGAAACCTGTAACCTGTCCCGCCGACGAGACGGCGTAGAACCCGCCGCCGCCGCGAGTCTGCCATTTCCGGGTGTTGCTCGATACCGGGACCGCCGACGGGAACAATGCCGAATAGTCCGGCTCCCTCATAATATCCTGTATGCACTTCGAGTTGTCCCGGACCAAGTCGTCGGAATACGACAAATGAATAAAGTTCGCCGAGGGGTTGACGGCGAAACCGAGGGAGGCGAAATTCTTGAGTAGTTCCGTCTTTCCGTATCGTGGCGGCATATTGATGATTAGGCGCGTACAATCTCCCCTCAATACCCTGTCGAACGCCCGGCATATCTTGATATGATGTTGTCCGACGATAAAACGTCGGTGGAACCGTTTGTCGAAAAAGTAGAGGGTAAAGTTGAGGAGGGACGCGGTCGTCCACGCCCTCAAAGCGTCCATCTCGGAATAGAGAGTCGGTTCTATGTCCTCCCGTCGTGCCACCTCTTATTGTTCGTCGTTGTGGGTCTTGAATCCGATTCTCGACGCCGGGGCCGTCTCGGTGTTCGTCTCCTCGTCGGCCAGCGTCCCTTGCTTATACTTCCGTTCGTATTCGTGCATAAGTTCGGCAGCCTGCTCCTTGGTATAGACTTTGTCCGGGATGAGGGCCGAACCCTCCGCGCCCGTAACCTCGAGACGCTGTGTCGGCTTGCCGAACAGCCTCTCCGATATTTTGTCGATGGTGGCCGTCGAGCCTTTCTTCATATCGAGTACGGCGGCCCTCGCGAGAGTCTGCGCGTATGCTGGCGCGCCGTCCCAACTCATAAGGGCCTTTAACTGGTCTACGGTCATCGTGATAATGGCCTCGTCCCACTGGCGTACCTCGTCCCGGGAGAGTTTCTCGTATTTCTTGAACTTGGATTTACCCAATACTTTCTCCAACTGTTCGGGGACGCGGGATTTCGGGCGTCCTTGAGGGTTCCCCGACTGTCCCGGCTTGAATTGAAATTGTTTGATGTCCTTTGCTCCCATTACTTCTTTCCTTTCGTGCTGTTATTCTTTTTTTTCGGTGCTGATTTCCTTTTCGGCTGCTTGGCGAGTTCCGGGTGCGGTTCACCGTCCTCCTCCCCGGGAACCTCGGGGGCAATGTTGCCGACGAGACGCGCTTTGTCCCCGGTGAGTTCCTCCCACCGCTTGATGATGGCGTCGACATAAACGGGTTCAAGTTCGACCATATAGCAACGCCGCCCGAGTTGCTCCGCCGCTATGAGAGTGGAGCCGGAACCGCCGAACGGGTCCAATACCAACTCCCCCGGACGGGTTGAGTTGCGGATGAACCGCCCCACCAACTTTATGGGTTTCATTGTCGGATGGTACTCGTTGAGTTGTGGTTTAGGCTCGTCGATGACCGTCGAGGGCATATCGGCGTCGATAATCTTCTTTACCAACTGGCGGAGTTCCTCTTTGGTGAGTGCGTCGATGTCGAGGTCCTTGAGTTGGTCGTAAACTGTCGCTTGGTCCCGGCGCGGGGTGAAAAAGTGTCTCCCCTTGCCCTCTTTCCAACCGTAGAGGCAGGGTTCGTGTTTCCATTGGTAGTCCTGCCGTCCGATTATGAGGGTGTTTTTGTTCCAAATTAGGCATTGTTTTACCTGCCACCCTGCCGACTCCACCGCCTCTTGAAACTCCTTTCGGAAATTGTCGGCGTGGAAAACGTAAAACGCGCCCGTCGGCTTGAGGTGGCCGTCGATGATTCCGAACACCTGCGAGAGGAACATAAGGAACGCCGCGTTATCCATTCTATCGTTCTTTATATCCCGCTGGACGTGGTTCTCTTTCCCGGCGGAGGCGAGGGCCTCGTTCTTTGAATTGTAGTCGACGTTATAGGGCGGGTCGGTGAGCAGGAGGTCGACACGCTGCTCCCCGAGGAGTGAACAAATGACAAACGGGTCTGTAGCGTCGCCGCAAACGAGGCGGTTGTCCCCGAGTTGGAAAACGTCGCCCAGACGCGCTTTCGGTTTCTTGTTGGAGGCGACGGCGTCGTCCATATCGAAATTGTCCTCCTGTGCGTCCTCCTCGAGCGGTTTAGTGTCGACGCCGGGAATGTCGATTCCGCAATCGTCGAGTATTTCGCGCCACTCGTCGTTGTTTAGGAGTTCGTCCTCGTCGTTCTCTCCGAACGAGGCGTTGTCCTTGAGGACGTAACGGCGCTGTTTCTCGATGGGTGTGTCCTCGGGGATGATTTTGACCGGGGCCGTCTCGATTCCGAGGTCCTTGAGGGCGCGATAACGCATATTGCCCATTAGGATGACGAACTTTCCTTTGTACGGTATGGCGACAATCTCCCGAATAAACAACATCTCGGGGTCGTCGACGAGGGACTTTTTGAGTTTGTTGAATTTGTCCGTCTTGATAAAACGGGGATTCTTCGGCAGTCCCTTGATTTGTCCTTTGTTCGGTTCGAGCCTGTCGAGCCGGAAATCATCTTCTAATATTACTTTCATTGTCGTTTGTTGTTCGGCTGGTGCGCCGTGTGATTCTTCCTTGAGGTGTTCGGATTCGATGAGGCGGTCGGAGAGGGAGAGGGCGTAAAGAGGGAGGAGAGGGGAGTCCCCGGCGGGCGGTTCGTCCCCCGGTCCCCCGAGGGTTAGAACGGAGCCTCGTCCCGAGCGTCCCAGCCCTGCTGACTCTGCCCGCGTACTGTCGCCCGGGTTCCCGAGTCGTCTCCCTTGTTGCCGTTGTTGTAGACGGCGAGGTTCGCTTTCATCGTTTCCTCCTTTCTGCTTTTTGTTGGTTGATGACTATATGCCGACGGCTGCCGTCAGTCGTCGAACTTCTTTCGGGTCAATGTGTCCCACAACGCCGTGTGCCGGACGGCCTTGTTGATGGTTCGATACTTCTCTATGATGTTGTCGAACGCCTCGTCATAAAAGTCGTAGAGTTCCGCGTTCTCCTCGATGGTGAATTGCTCGACCGTCTGCGACGACCTCAAGTTCGCCGAACCGTGCATTATTATCTTCTTGCCTCCGAGCGTCTCGAATTGCGCCGTCTTTGTGTGGATTCCCGCAACTGCGAGTTGGAATCGGTCCTCGTAGTCAAGACGCTGGTAAAGATAGGGGATTATGGAGTCGTGATAGTTCCCGTAAAAGTACACCGATATTACGAGGTTCAACTCGTCGACGTAGTGGCCCGTCAATAGGTTCCGTAGACTCTCGACGTTCGCCTCCGACATCGACAACGTCGATATGGTCATCTTCCGGCACTTGATGTTGTACGTCTTGACGTATGCCTCTATAAAGTCGCCGAAAATGAAATTGCCGTTGACGAGGACGTCCGCCCTCGTCTTTTCCGACAAACGGAGTTTCCGGGCCAGTTCGACGGCGTTGTCGTAGAGCGTCGGTTCCGACCTCCGCGTCTCCAACCGGGGCGTCAGATACCGTGTCGGCGGGAGGGCCTCGACCGCCTCGTCCTTGCCGACAATGTCAAACACCGACAAATCTATCTCGCTGGCGTCGAATAGTTCGTCCGTGTTTCCAAAGTCGGGAATGTCTAAATTTACAGGCCCTTGCGGGTTTTTTCTCCTTGCCATAACGCTGAAAATCTCCGTTTTGTCGTTATAATAATTCGTGCAAAGATATAAAAAAAGCGGCGTATAATACACCGCTTTTTTGAACGAGTTTTCAATCGTTCGCGTTCTTAAATGTTGATAACGTGTCAGTCGACGAAGTGGAGGCGTCCGTCGGGACCCACCTTGAAATGATTTTCGACGGCTTTGTCCTTGCCGTCCGCGACGTCGACGTAGATAGACGGGTCAACCCTCATAGGGAACCCCGCGAACGTCCACCCCAGCAGGATGGCGTCCCGGACGTCTTGATTCGTGCGCTCCCTGTAGCCTGTTAGGGACTCAAGTTCTCGCGCCGTAATCTTCCCGTCTTTCCCCAGCCACGATTTTTTGAGCGGGTAATGCTCGATGACCGTCAGTCCGATGAGCCGGGCAAACTCAACAATAAGTTTCCCGGCGGCGTGGTTCTCTCCGACGTCGTGGGCGACGCGCTGCGCCCTCCTCGCTCCCTTTGTGCCGTGAAAGTTAACATCCTTGACCATCCACCCGGCCTCTACGACGAGGAGGGGACGGTCGTCCACGGGGACCATCGACGAGACCCTGCCCTTGTTCACGATAAACTGGAGGTCAAGTAGCAACTGGACCGTTCGGACCGAACGGGCAATCCGAACGTTTTTCTCCTTGACGTCGAGAATGGCGACGCCCGACTTCTCGAGGTCGGGGTCCACCGCGTAGATGTAACGGTAACGGCTGGCCTCCCCTCTCTCCTGCAATCCGATAAAGTCCGCCTCCGTCATTGCCCGCCCTCCCCGAATATCGACAACTGACAATCCCCGTCGGGCTGGCTGTCGAGACCAGATTTCAACTCCTCGTCGAGTCGTCTCTCGAGGGCCTTCGACCGACGGAGTACCTCACCCGAACGGGTGCGGAAATACTCCTTTTGTGCCTCCCGGACCTCGGAAACAAGGGCGCGGAATTGTTCAAATTTTTCCACTTTTTGAGCAAAAAAACGCATTTTTTGTTCAATTTTTTGCGTTTTTTGTTCAAAATCGGCGTTTTTCTGCTTTTCGTAATCGACCACAATTTCGGCCCCCCGGACAAACGCCTTTGTCAAGGAACCGAGGCCGGGAGGCATCCCCGGCCCCTGTACCGTCGCAAAGTTGGCGGCGGCCTCGTCGATGTACTTTCTCAATTCTTCGTTCATTGCTTGGTGTGTGTTTGTTCTACTGTTTCTATTGCTTTGAATATCTCAAGCATTACTTGAGGAACTATAGCGTTTCCGTATGCCTTTATCGAGTCCCGCCTCCATTGCTGGAAAGGAACGGATAAAGCGTCCAAAGATACGGGAAACCCATCATCTCCTCCACAAATAGGGGATTGAGTAGGGAAACTTTCCCAGCACCTTTCCCCCCTGCATAATCGTTCAATTTGTTGTCTTGGATGATTTTCGCGACGACCTCCTCTAAATTTCCTTTTTCTCTCGTCGCTAATTTGTCGTTGTCGAGGTCGAGGTCTACTTTGTTCGCCCTCGGAGTTGGCAACAATGCCAGCCGAATAGGAATCGATTTTCCGTTTTCGCAAACCTTTAATCCCTGCGACAACGGCGTCGGTAGCAACTCCGGCGTCGGTTCGTCTTGCGAGGAAAAACACTCTGTCCCGTCGATGTGGCGCGCCGACGGCACAAGCAGGAATAACAATCGGTTGGACCGAATATCCGATTGACTCAAGGTCTTGGCAAATTGTTTCGATGACGTATCGTTCGACGACCTCGACTCTGTCCGTCGTCTCACCGAATAAATCGGCTTGGCTTTCCAATACAACGCCCTCGCTGGGCTGAACCATCGAGGCGATTCCAGCAACGTTCTCACCAACAACCCAACGGGGTTTGATTTCGGTAATTGCGCGCTTAAAGTGCGGCCAGAGATAACGGTCGTCCTCCGTTCCTTTTCGCTGTCCTGCGACGCTGAACGGCTGACAAGGGAATCCGCCTGTAAGAACGTCGACGTACCCCCCCCCATTTTGTAAAGTCTTGATTTTTAACATCTTTGTAACTTTCAGAGTTTGGGAACCAGTAATCTAAAACGGTTCGGGAAAATTCGTTTATGTCGCAATGAAACAAATTCTCCCATCCAAGAATATAGGCGGCAACCTCCGGCCCTCCTATTCCGCTGAACAGGCTGGCGTGGGTCATCCGTCGGCGATGTCCGGGTCCGACGTCCGTCACCCCTCCTCGCTTTCCCCGGGTTCCTCGCCGGGTGCGCCGGAGGCGGCGCGCTTGGCCTCCAATCGGCGACGGTTGAACATCTGCTCGACGCTCGACTTCTTGAGTCTCGGAACGGCGTAGTTCGGACGGAAACACCTCTCCGGCGTTATACGGAGGGCCTCCGAAATCGGTTTCGGGTTTTCCTCCCTCTCTTTGTCGGTGGCCTTGTTATAATTGTCGTGCGCCATACACTTGCCCGCTTTCGGACAATCTTTCCCGCTGCAAATGAATTTGACGCGGGGCAACATCTTGAGTCTGTCGTTTTTCTTCATTTTGTATTGAACTTTTTGTTTAACAACTTGTTCCACTCCTCGACTTCCTCGGGTGTGGCTTTACTAATGTGGACGACTTGATACTCTCCGCAGGGCAGGCCCGGCGTCCTCGGGTCCTCGATTCTGTGCTTTGCGTACTGGTTCCGCTCGTCCCCCAACTCGAGCCACGCGAGGTAATGAGCGCAACTCTCCGCGACGGGACAACCTTTCCCGGTACAATGCAAAACTCCCGGCGTATGCAAAAATCTGTTCGGCACGGTGTCTGTTCCTTTAGAACCCTCGCCGGGTGCGGGCGGCGTTCCGCCGCCCCATCCGGGTTGGGAGACTCCCTATTCCTGCGTCGGCAATGCGAGGGCGTCGTTCAACAAATAATTGTGGTAAATCTCGATGAACTGGTTTCCAGCGTAGACGGCCAACTCCCTGCTCTTATAGCAAAGGCGCGCGCCGCGGCTCGCAGGCGTGAGCGAGGACCCGTCGCTCGTGCCGACGTAAACGAGGCCCGCGTACGCACCGTTGCTCGCGCTGCCCCCAACGCAAACGGCGCGGCGAGAGACACGGAACCAAGGAATATATTTATACTCGTTCTCGTCGAGGAAATCGGGTTCCCATCCCTCGTTTAGGGCCTTGACGATGACCTTTATTTTTCTATAGGCGACCTCGTCGGGTGTCAGTCCCGCCGCCTTACAACTTTCGTTGAACGCCTCTTCGGTGGTTCCAACCTCCCGACAGGCGTCGGCGAACGTCTTGACGCGCTCGGTTATCGGCTTGGGGATGTCGATTTTGTGCGACTCCGCGACCTCGTCGAAACTCAAGTCCACGACTCTCCCGGACACCTCCCCGGCCAAACGACGGGCGGCCTCCTCCGCCTGTTTGGTGTCCTCCGCCTCGAACGGGCGACATACTTTCTCACCATCTTCGGTGGTTGCTCTCAAAATAAACTGTTTCATTTTTCGATGTTTTTTGTTGATTTTTACGATTTTTTGCTTGTTTTTGGTGATTTTTCGTCGTTTTTTGACGATTTTTGAACTTTTCGCCTAATTCTGCCGACCGTATCGGAACGGGCGGAAATGGATGAGGGCGAGGGTCAGCGTCTTGACGTCCGGGTTGTCTGTGTCCGGCTCGGCCTTGTTGAACTGCAGGTCAAAATAGGTCAAGAAATCCTCGAGGGAAATAAACCCGTCGTTCTCGGCTATACGGCGCGCTGTGGCCTCGTCGACGGGCTGTCCGTCGATGTCGAACGTATAGTCCTCGGGGTGTATGTCCGGGACGTAGTAGCGTTGTTTCTTCCCCGCCGGACGTTCCCGTCTGTGGATGTCGAGACGCTCAATCTCGACGAGGTTCGCGTCGAGTTCGATAATGTTCCCCTGCGGACTGCGGTAGGGCCGCCCCGTCCACTCCCGGACGCACAACGTTCCGCCGTTGTCCTTGAGGCTGTCGAGTTTGCCTTTCCAATAGGGGAAGTTGTCCCGGCAGGTGTGTATCTTGCGGCCCGACTTGACCATCTCGGCGAACCGTGTCGGCTCTCCCGCCTTTGGGTGCGGGGAGGTGTGGACTTTCGCGAGTGTTACAATGACTTTCATATTTGCCCCTCCTCCCTTTTATCTGTTGTCGAACGGCAAATCGTCGTTCTCGTCCATCGGCATCATCGCCGGAGGTGTGGCGAACCCGCCCGGGGCCGCCGCTGGCTGGGCCGTGTAGCCGGGAGCGGCAGCCGGAACCGCCTGTCCGTCCTGTCTGACGGGACGCGACAATAGTTGTATCTCCGTAACGCTGCACTTGACCTCGACGTTGGTCGTCCCCGTCTGCCTCGACTGGTACGTCCCGACGGTCATATTGCCCCGGATGTAGACCTGCGTCCCTTTCTTGAGATAGGGCATCAACGTGGCGTTGTCGCCGTTCTTTGTGCAACGGACCCACGTCGTAACTTCGCGCTGCTGCCCGCTGGCGTCGGTGAACCTCTCCGAGTGCGCGACGCTGAAACTGGTAAAACGGCGGCCTTGGTAGTCCACCGACTCGGCATCGTTGCCGAGGTTTCCGATAACTTCAATTTTCAACATAATAAACTGTTTTTGTTGGTTAAACGATTTTCAAGTTCTGCAATTCGGCAATCTCGCCGACGACGCTGTCGACCAGCCGACGGAACTCCTTGTTGAACCTGTACAAGTCCGAGAACGAGTCCCTCCGGGTCGTCACCGTCGAGTGGTCGCGGTTGATGAGGGCCGCGATTTGCGAGTGCCTTAACTCCGTAGCCTTGCAAGCGAGGCCGATAACGACGAGCCGGGCGGCTGCCAACGGCTGCGACCGATTCTCGCTCCTCATCTGCTCGACGGTGATTCCCTGCACCCTGCAAACGGTGTTGATGATTTTGTCGGTGAGTACGAGGTCGCCGTCCGCCTTGCTTTGGTAAAATACTATTTTTTGCGTCCCGATGGCATATTCGTGTTCGATACGCGTGCCCCGGCTCAACTTCCAGTTCTGCAACATCAGAACCGCGTCGCAACCGTCTATGATGGCGAGGTCCGCTTTCAAATGCTCCCCCCACTGCGACGTGGCCGGGAGTCCGTTTTCCGACGGTATGACGCCGACGAGTCCGAACGTGCCGAGATACTCCCGGGCCGTCTCGAACTCCGCCCGCCACAGGTCGTTGTCCGTGATTTTGCCGCTGACGTAGACCCTCGTCCCGCTCTCGAGCCTCGCGAGTCTGTCCCCCAGCGGCCTCCCGGCGACGGCGTCCCGCGCCCTCCCGGGGTCCTTTCTGTTGTCCTTTGTGTTGTTCATTGTGCTTGCCTCCTGTACGATGTTTGTTTAGAGTCGTAGTTGATGAAATTGTATGCCTCGCGGAACCTGTCGAACAGTCGCTCCCCGTAAACCTCCCTCAACTCGTCGTCGCCGTTTTCCTTGACGGCGAGGTTGGTCGTTATGACGGTGAACCGACGCCCGACGTAACGCTGCGTCAGCAGTTCCGCGACGGGCGACAACTCGTTTCCCCAACTCTTGACGGTCGCGGGTTCCGTCCCGAGGTCGTCGATACCGAGCAGGGGTTCCTTGATGAGTTTGTCGAACTCCCGTTCGTCGTTCTTTGCCATAGTCGTTATGGCGCGGGCGTCCACAATCTTCATTGTCCTGCCCGCCGCTATAGCGAGGACTTTCGCCGCCGCCATCATCACCGTCGTCTTGCCGACGCCGACGTAGCCCCGGAGCATCAACCCCGGTTTCGTGTGGGTCGTCAACCAACGGGCGACGTCCCCGACGGCGCGCTGCGTGTAGGCGTCCGGGCGGAACGTCCCGCCGTTGCGCTCAACCTCCGACCTATAGGCGGCGGCGAGGTACTGCGGGACCATCTCCGGGTGATTGGTGATTCTTACGACCTCCGGGGAAAAATTACGCTGGTTCAACTGGCCGAGGAACCACTCCATCGTGCCGTTCTGCTCGTTTTTGTCCTGCGAGTAGACGCTGGCCCAATACTCCCGGCTCCTGCGTTCCTGTTCCGCCTTGAGCGCGGCGGCCTGTTCCGCCCGCAACTTGCGCTCCGCCTCCTCCCGGCGCGAAACCTCCTCCTCGAACTCCGCATATATGGCCCGGTCCTCCTCCGTCCACTCCTCACGGGGCTTGGCGAGGACCTCCATAGCGCGGCGTTCGTCAAAAGTCCGTTCCGTAGGCTCCTGTCGGCTTGGTGACGGCCCGCCGCTCGGCCTCTGTCCTTTGTTGGGTTCCTGTGTTTCCATTGTGTGTTACTATTCTGCTGTAGTTTCCCGCGATGACTTTGTCGAAATTGTTGGGACGGACAAGCCAGTCGTATGAGAACCACGACGACGATGGGAGTTTGAAAAACTCCGACGCCGCCGCCATATCGATGGCGCGGAAGAAAACCTCCTCGCCGTAGGCGATAAAGCGCGCCCGCGTCATCTTCCTGCGCTGGTTGTCTATCGAGACGAGTTTCCCGTATATTCCGCCCGTCTTTTCGTTCCAATAATCAATTATTCGCTGGTAGGGAATTGAAACATCACCTCTTTTTTCCTCCTCGTCGAAAGCGGCGTCGGAACCCCGTTCCGACACTTCTTCTATGACGTTAGGAATAGAAGAAGTAATATTATTATTTCCTTTCATTTCATTTGTACCCGATTTTTGCAACGGAACGTCAACGGACGTTGCCGAATTTGTCAACGGTCGTTCAACGGTCGTTGCAACGCTCGTTGAGCGGTCGTTTGAACGCTCGTTGAACGGTCGTTCGTTTTCCGTCGGTTTTCCGTCGTTCTGCTGGGCTGCCTCCCGGCGGCGTTCCGCGCTCCGGCGGCCCGCCTCCCTGCGCTGCTCGAGGGCGTTGTCTAACATTGTCATCCTCGCCTTGAGGCTCTCGGAGTAGAAACGCTCACCATCCCCGGTGAATGTGAATAACCCGAAGTCCTCAATTACGGACTTGATGAGGTCCGACCCGACACGTAGGTCAAAGGCTATTACGTTGTAATCTTTGGCGCACGTGTGGGTCGGCTCGTCCGCGAGTCTCTCGACAATCATAAAATAAACCCCATACCCCGCCGCGCCGTGCCTCATCCGTATGGCGAGAATCTTCTCATCATTACGGGCGTTGCAATCGTGACTGAAATAGTATGTGTTTTTTCTCATCGCCCCGCCTCCTTACTCCTCTCCGTTGCCGGACTGTTCCTCCTCGGGTTCGGGTTCCCCGGTGTTGTCGAACAGCGTCGGACCCTCTTTCTCCTCCTCTTCCTCCTCCCAAGTAACCGACTCTATGAACGCCATCTCCGTGTCCCGATAGCGGCCCTCCCTGCTGGAGTTCGCAATGTGATACTCTATATATTCCCTGCTGAACCAATCCGGGATGACGATGTCGACCGTGTATAGCGAGGCGGTCTTTATGACCGTCCCCGCGAGGCGGCTCTTCCTGCCGCTCCCGATGAGGTTGCGCTCTATCCATCCCGCGACGGTTTTCTGCGCCGCCTCCGCGTCGCTGGCCTTGACGAGGAAGTTGTAACAAGGCAGCGACTCGATGTTGCGGGCCTTTTCTACCGCCGCCTTGTACGCCTCCGGCGTGTTCCCGCTGGCAATGTTGATGTAGAGTTCCATCCTGTGGTAGTAGCGGGCAATCTCGCCCTCCGTGCCGTCGCTTTCGTGCGGGAGTACGTCCTCGATGACGACGAGGCGGTCCACCTCCTTGACCATCTCGAACTCGAACGAACCCTCCCGGGTCTGCTCGATGTAGTCCTCGACTATCTCCCTCGCAACCTGTATGTCGGTGGCCTTTACGAGTATCTTGAGACGGGTTTTCCAACCGTTGACCTTGACCAGATACGGGGACACCCTTTTGCCGAGTACGAACGACGCCCCGCGCCGGACGTTGGAAAAGACGACCTCCTTGACGTACCCCGTGTCGATGTGGAACTTGATGGCCGACAGCGTGTTCGGGTCCGCCGTGTCGCCCTTGCGGGCCACTATCTCGTTACGCTCTACCGATTGGACCTCGCCGGAATCCTCGTCGATGAAGTCCTCCGTCCACTTGCGGAGTACGTTCTCGGCGATATAGGGATGTTCCTCGGCAATGGCGGCGAGTTCTTCCTCCTTGTCGATGTCGACATTGTATATTCTGCGTCTCTCGTTTATGCGAGTAGTCAAATTTTGTTCTGTTTTTTCCATTTTTCGTGTGATTTTTTGATGTTTTTGACGATTTTTTGACGATTTTTGTTCAAAACGGCGTGTCGTTGATGTCGTACTCGACCCCCGGCAACGCCGCCCGCGTCCTCACCCCCGTAGCCTCCTCGAACTCGCGGACAAAGTCCTCCGCGTCCGAGTGCGCCTCCGAGAGGTGTATGAGCAGCAGGTCGAGGGTCTTGTTGAGGTCTACCGCCCCGAGAACCTCCAACGCCTCGGCGTCCGAGAGGTGGTTCGCCGCGATGCGCTCCTTGACGGTCTCCGGGAGTTTCCCGTCGTCGGCCAGCATATAGTCCCTATAGTTGGCCTCGATTAGAATGTGCTGGTAGTCGGTTTTTATGCCGTTGGCAAGCATCATCGCCACCCGCTGTGGCGTTACCGTGTCCGTCATAAATAGGAGTTTCCCCATCTCGTCGTGGTATATCTCGAAATATAGCGGCTCGGCGGCGTCGTGCTGCGCCCTGTACGCTATGACCTTGAAATCCCACAACGGGAACGGCTCCCCGACGCGGACGGCGTGGAATACCGACGTCGCCTCCTTGAGGTCGGGACGCCCGTCGAATATGGCGTCGAGTGTCCCCTGCGAGGCATAGACGGGCAGTCTCCTCTCGATGAGTTCCGGGACCCCCGCCGCGTGGTCTTTGTGTTCGTGGCTCACAAGGACGGCGACCACCGACCGCGTGTCAAACCCCAACGCCTGTTGCACCGTCTTGAACGGGACCCCCGCCTCGATGACGAGGGTCTCTCCGTTCCGCGCCGTCAACAGGTAGCAGTTCCCCTTGCTGCCCGATTTTACGACTTTCAGTTTCATATCCCCGGGGTTTTGGTTAGTTGGCGGCCTCCTGCTGTACCTCGCCCGCGCGCTTGAGGACGGGAGGCAGTTTTATGCCCGGAATCGACGGGCGTTTCTGCTGCTCCCCCTGCTCCCCGGCGTCGGCTGCTGGCTCCGGGTTCGACGGCTTGGGCATATTGTAGACGATACCGTCGGCCCCCGTAGCCGTACCCCCGGCGGGCTGTGCCTCCCCTGCGGGTTCCGCGTGGGTTCTTTCCGGCTCCTTGGCGGGTTCCTCCCCGACGGACTCCCGGCGTTCCTCCGTCGGTCTCGCGGCGACCGGGGCCGCCACCGTCGGCGTGAACCTGCGCCCGGCCAACTTCTTCTCGTCGTCCTCGAGTTCCTCCTCGATGTACATACTCGAGAAAACCCCCGGGAACGCCTCCCTCAACGCCGCGACCTTGGCAATCTTCGCTATCATCGTCGCGGGCTGCGCTTTCCACTTCGGCGTGTTGGCCGCGTACTCGGTGAGGCTCACTTTCGCCACCGACGGGTGTTGTCTGTCCCGGCGGTAGACTGTCGCCCAGCCGCCCAGCAGGATGTCGTCGTCCAACTTGAACGCCCCCGCAATCTCCTTGACGGAGCCGTCCTTGCCCTTGATGATGATTCCCGCGTCGATTCCGTCGTAGTCGGGTTGCGCGTCGGCTTTCTTGAAATAGTAGTCCTTGGATATGACTTTCGCCATCGGCGCGCGTCCGTTGTCGCCGTCGCCCTTGAGGAAATAGCACTCGTTGACGTAAGGGTCCAACTGCAGCGTCTTGCACCAGTTGATGGCGTTGACGATGTCGTCCTCGCTGGGGAGGAAACTTTTGTACTTGACCATCCGCAAAAGGGAGTCGAGGTTCAAGACGACCTCCTTTCCCGTCGAACTGCTCTTGTACTTCACTTCGTGGAGTTCCCCGGTGTAACCCATTCTCTTGAGTTGCTCGAGTCTCTCCGGGCTTACTGTCGCCTCGGCTCCCGCCGGGGTCTTTTTTGCCGTTGTTCCGGCTTTGCTTTCTTCTTTTGCCATATTGCTGTGTGTTTATAACTTGGTTAATGGGGCCGTCGCCCGGCGGAGCATATCGTCGTAGTCGTTTATGCCTCCGACAATGCCCTGTATCACACACCGCGCGACGCGGCCCTTTAGGTTGACGAAAAACCCGTCCGCCTTTATGCTTATTCTCGGCTCCTCGGCGAGGGACTGGCGCGTCAGACGCTCCGCGACCGACCTGTTTACAAGCCGCGCCGCCTCGACCTCCGCCGGGGTCATCCTTGTCCTGTACTCTATCATCGCGCCGCCTCCACCTTGAGTTCCTGCCCCCTGCGGACGACGAGCAATATTTGCTGGTTCTCGGTCCCGACGACGTCGTCGACGCTCTCCGCCCTGTCGACGAACACCGGGGCATAGACGCCGTAGTGTTCCGATATGGCCTTGATGACCTCGACGCCCGCGTTGATGACGCCCGCGTCGTTGGCCGACGACGGTTTGACGCCCCCGATGGTGGCCGTGCAGGTGGGAACCTCCGTCCCGTTGATTTGACGCTCGAACAATCGGAACTGTACGCCGTGGAAACGTCCGTTGACCCGCTCCTCCACCATATTCATCTGCGCCTTGAGCAACCGCGCCGCCGCGTCGTCCTCGCGGTCTATGCCGTCGAGTTGCTGGCCGAGTTCGCGACCGCGTTTGTCCAACTCCGCGACTTTCGCGCGGTTGGCCTTGATTTGGTCGACCTTTGCCAACTCCGCCGCCACCACCTCGAGGTTGTGGACCATATCCGCCCGGCCCTGCGTCAACTCCGCCGTCGCGTTCTGCGAGGGCTGCGACTCCTTGGCTTTGGCGAGTACCCCCTCGGCCTCCTTGAGGGCCTCCAGTGCCGGGGCCAACTCCGCGGGTTCCGCCGCCGTCGGTCTCGGCCCGAGGGTGGCCCGGCGCGACGGGATGGCGTCGAGGGCTTTTTTGGCCTCCGCCGCCGCGCGCTCCGCCTCCTGCGCCTGCTGCTCCATCTTTTGGATGTTCGACTCCGTCCGGCTGGCCTCCTCCTCAATCCTCCGCATCGCCTCGGCCCGCTGCTGGTTGAAATGCTCGACGGCGGCGGCGATGGTCTCCCGCTCGTCCTCCACAAGGGCCGGGTGCTGGCACTCGAGCGTCATACCCTGCTTTTTGTAGAGGGGACAGACGAACACCCCCGTCGGCTCCGTCTTTGGGGCCGGGCGTCCCTGCTCCGCTTTCCACTCCGTCCTCAAGTCGGCCAGCCTCTTGCGCTGCTGCTCCGCCTTTTCCCTGTAGTAGGCCGCGTTCTGCGTCTGCGCCGTATGCTCCGCGCGCGCCCTCTTCTCGTCGGCGTCGATGGCGGCGAGACGGGCGTCCCACTCCCCGCCGACGCGCTGCGCCTCCGCCTTGGCGTTGGTGCGTATGGTGTCGACTTTCGCCTGTGCGAGGGTAACTTGCTGGCGCGCCGTCTGAACCTCTTTATATAGGGCCTCGTTCGCGCTACGCTGTCCCGCTATCTCCTCGTCGATGGCCTTGATTGCCTCCTCGCTCTGCGCCCTCACCTCCTTGAGATAGTCGACGTCCGGCATCTCCGGCGTCGCCGACTCGATTCCGTTGATTGTCGGCTGTATGCTGTCGAGGTCCTTTTTTACCATCTTGCGCTGGCTGGCGAGGTGCGCCCGGTAGTCGTCGACCCCGCGCCCGTGCAACTGGTTCTCGAGTTTGTCGGCGAGGGCCTCCAACTCCCCGTCGCCCGCCGCCGCCTCCCGGAGGCTGACGTTCCCCGCCATATCGACGAGGATTTCCCGCTGGCGCTGCCAATCCAGTTTGAAGAACATCTCCGGGTTGCTGATTATGCCCATAAGTTGCTCCGGGATGAGGGAGCGGACAAGGTCGTTGTATTCCCCGGCCTTGCACTCCACATCGTCGACGTAGTAGTGCGTCGTGTTGCCCTTGAGGGTCGGTTCCGTGTCGCCCTTGGCCTTGCTCCACTCCTCGACGAGCGTCCGGCGGAGTTTGTACTGGATGACCTCCCCCGTCTCCGTGTCCGTTACCGTGAACCCGCCCTCGACGCTGTGGTCGAGGTGTGGGATGACCTCCCCGTCGGCGTCCACCGTCTTGACTTGGAACGAGCCGCGACCCGTGTCCGTGCGCATAAACCTGTCCTTGCCGCTCAACAGCCAAAACAAGGCGTCGGCGATGGTCGACTTGCCGCTCTTGTTGCGGCCCGATATGACCGTCTTTTCCGGGTCGAAATCGACGCGGCGGTCTTTGGTTCCCTTGAAATTCAACTGCGACAGATAGTCGCAAACGATTTTTTTTGCCATATTTCTATGATTTTTAGTTAGATTTTTGCTTGGTTTACTACTGTCTGCCGGAGGCCCGCGCCCCCGGCCTTGACCTTTACGACGGGCTGTCGGCTGCGCAGCACCGCGAGGACTTTCGCCTCGTCTATCCGTATCGTCCGCCCCTCCTGTATGATGGCGTCCCCGAATATGCCGCTCGACTTCAAACGCTGCGCCTTGGTCTTTCCGCAGCCGATTATCTCCGCCAGCCTCATAATGCCCTGCGCGGGTTCCCTCGCCGGGACCGCCGACGCCCTCAACTCCTCCCCGAGTGCCGCGACCTCCGTCCGTACAATGTCCCGGATGTAGCCGCACAACGTCCCGAGGTCCACGTCGATGAGCCTCTCGTCCCGCTCCGTCCGCCGATACTCCTCGGCGGCGGCCCGCGCCGTGTCTATCTTCCGTCCCATAGCGCAACCCCCTTTCAGTCGTCTATCGGCTTGCGCTCCGGCTCCCGCTCCCTGTAGCAGTCGCCCAACTCGACGTCGAGATTGTTCTCGTTGATGTAGTTGACGCACGACGAGAGGCCCGGGAACGGATGAACCTCGCCCGTCTCGTTCTCGCGGAGGACGACCGTCCCGTCCGTCTTGAACAGCACCGAGCATTTCCTCGGCTCCCTCGGGGCCGGACCCCAAACCTCCGACGCCGCGACGCCGTACTTCTCGAACACGCCCTCGATGGCGTAGGCTTGCAGGTCCCCGATGAGTCGCGGCGAACGTAGGTAGGTGTGCCAAGCGTTTCTCGTGGTGATTCCTAAAATGGCCATAATAGCCTCCTTGACGACTTGCGCGTCGCGCTGGGCCACCTTGCCGTAGCCTTTTGAAAAATTGCGATAACTTTTAACCATAATATTGTTCCTTTCTTGATTTTTTGTTGTTTATAAAATGTTGGTTTACGATTGTCGGGGCTTGCCGTGGAGTCGAACCACCTGAAATATTAATCCTTTATGACAATCGTTTTTCGGCGCGCCTCCCGCGCCTTTCTGCAAGCCCTCATATTTTTCCCTTTCGCGGGGTTTCCGTCGCCCCGCTCCTCGATGTGTTGATTCAGTGTCAATATGTCAATGTCCTCTCGCCCCTCTCCGGGGCCTCTGTGCGGGCGGCGGCGGGTCTCCCCGGCCATCCGCCCCGGACGGGCCTACGCTCCCGCCGCTATGCCATTCGGAACTCCCGCTCCATCTCCGCGTTGTTCCATAGGTTCTGTAGACGGTGGACCTCGGCGGCAAACTCCCCGTGGAACTCCCGGCCCTCGAGGTTCTCGAACGCAACCTCTACCTCCTCGCCCCTCGGCCCGTAGAACCGCACCTCCGTCTCGCCGTCCGAATAGTGGACGTCGTCCACCGTCTGCTCGAACCCGTTTGCCTTGAGCAACTCCGCCGTCAATGCGACGGGAGAGAGCAACCGGGCGTCAAAGCCCATCAAGTCCGTCGCCCCGACGCCGACGCCGACCGTCCCGTCGGTGTTCAACGTCTTGACCTTGCAAACCTGCCCCGACGGTATGCGGACCCAATTGTCGAGCATTAATCCCTTGACGTTCATTCCTCGCCTCCTTTCTCCCCGGCGGGAACCTCCCCGACCTCCTCGACCTCGACGACGAGGTCAAAGAACGGGAACTCCAACTCGTAGCGGCCCGCGCCGAGGTGGTCGGCCACCAGTTCCGCTATGCTGCCGCGATAGCCCTGTATCTCCAAATGACGCTCCCCGCCGTCCGTCCGCGTTACGGTGTAGATATACCGCTCCATATCGCGGTACTCCATCGCGGCCCGCGCCGCGCGCTCGTTGCCGCTCAAAAATTCAATCCTGTACTTTTTCATCTTGATTGTGTATTAATTGTTTATTGCTTGTTCAACTCTGCGTCTACCTCCCTCAACTCCTCCGTTAGGAGACAATGCCGCCACACGAGGATTTCTTTCTCGGTATAGTTGACGTATAGAGGCGCGCCGCCCTCTCCCCCCAAATAGAACCGCGTGGGACGGTCGTCCCATTCGTTGGCGAAATAGGCGTAATGCTCTTTGATTTTCTCGACATTGGAAAGGTTCTCGGATATGAACCTGTAATAACTGACATTGCCGCTCTGTATGTCTAAATGCACGACTTTCTGTCCGCGCGTCAGTTGCTTTGTGCTTAATACTTTATCCATCTTTTGCTTGGTGTTGTGCGGGGACGGTTCCGGGGCCGCCCCCGCTGGTTAATATCTATTCCTCCTCCTCCTCGTCTTTCTCGAGTTCGGCGTCCGGGTTCTCGCTCCTCCAAATGCGCCACGCCTTGGCGAGTCTCCGGCGGTCGTACTTGAGGGCCTCGAGAACCTCGTCCAACTCCCACTCGTCCGTTACCGTGTAGGTCTGCCCGTCGGTGTCCGTAACCTTTACCCGCGTCTTGAGGACTTGGCAGGTGTAGGGGCTGGCCGGGGTGAACCCGACAACCGTCGACTCGATGAGCGGGAGTTCCTCCTCGCCGCTCTCCTTGTAATAGGCCGCGAGGTCGGCGTTGAACTTCTCAACCTTGCGGACCAATGCCTTTGTCTGTTTGCTGTCAATCATCTCTGCTTGGTGTTTGGTGGTTTATAACTCCTCCCCGGTTGACGTGTTCTCCGCGTAGACGACGTTTCCCTCCGTGGCCGGGAACCTCTTGCAATATCCGGCGGCGCACCTGCGCGCACCCTGTTCCGTCTGACGGCCCGCGACCGCCTTTCCGTTGACGAAGATTAGAAAATTGTACCTTGCCATAACTTTTTTCGTGTTGTGTTAAACTTTTTTTGTACTTTTGTAACTGCTTTTGATTACGAGTGCATAATTACATAAAATTCCAATATAAACAATAAAAAGGTGAAAATTTTTTAATAGAAATATTGTAAAGTCCTGTAATTGAGCAATAAAAATTTTCACAAGAAAGCAATAAAAAGCAATAAAAGCAATACAAAATGGCAGAAATTAACGAACGTATATCGAAAATTCGGGTACATTTTTGTTCAAATGACAACAAAAAGTTCTCCGAAATGCTTGGAATCTCGCAACAACACGCGAGCAATATTTGTAATAACGAAAGTATTGGAAAACGCCAAATCGAGAGACTATTGACTACGTTTCCCGAAGTTTCCCGAACTTGGCTCCTTACTGGGGAGGGTTCTATGCTGATGGATGGTTCGCCGGGCGGGAACCAGCAGCGGGGAGTCTCCGTCGGCGGCGACAATATCGTCGGCGGCTCAAAGAACTCCGCCGAGGGCCTCGACCGTCTCATCGACGCCGTCGCCCGCCTCGTCGAGTCCAACGCCCAACTCGCCGAGACCAACGCCCAACTCGCCGCCCTCGTCCAACAACAAAAAAACAACGAACAATGATAGAGAAGATTGCCGCATTTTCCGACATCATCGAGAGTGTTTCGTCTGCTGCAAAACGGCTACGGAAACGCCTCCGTCCGTCTATAGACGTCGTCCCCTGTGGGGAACCGCGCGACCGCTGGCTTGAAATAAAGAACACAAGTCGCACCTCTGCGTTCAACCTGCATCTTTCTATTGATAACTTCGACCGACGAGCCATTCTCGACGAACCGGGATTATTCCCGATTCGAGAACTCCCAGCCGGACAAACGTTAGTAGTCCGCTATGAGGGTTATGAGGAACTATCTGCATATCCTCGCCGTGTTGTTGTAACGTATGAAAACAAAAAGGGGAAAGAATACAGTTTCGACGAACCGCTGCAACTCGTTTAATCAAACAACCCTTTTATAATGCCCTTGATAATACCAACAATCAACCCCATCAATTCGTCGATGTTGATTGCAACGATGACCGAGACAACGATTGTCGCGTCTATATGTTCAATTATATATTGTATCATACTGCAAAAGTACGACCTTTTTCCCGACCCGCAAAATCGGGTTTTCAACATTTTATATTTATGAACCTTTAATAAAAATTTAGATATGGAAAAAATCTTTGTCAATGTCGCCGACCTCTACGGCTCCCCGGCCCTCTACGCCGATATGCCCGCGCGCCTGTTCTACGCCCTCGACGCCGCTTTCGCCCGTGGCCTCGACCGTGTCGAGGTCTACTGCTCCGACGTCGCCGCCTGTTTGGGAGGAGGTGTCCGATGAAACGCCAGCCCTCGCCCCGCGCCGCCTCGGTGTTCCGCCGCTGGTTCCTCGCTTTTGACGGCCTCCACCGTTCCGGCTCCCTGCCCTCCCTCTCGGCGTGGTGCGCCGACAACGGGTTCTCGCCCTCGCAGTTCCGCGAACTCCGCCGCCTCTATGGTCCCGGGGCCGCCGCCGCCGCCCCCTCGCGCTACTCCGCCGTCGACCTCGACGCCCTGTTCCTCCTCGCCGACGCCGGGGTCTCCCACGAGTGGCTCCTCTACGGACGCGGGCCGATGATGGCCGACGGGAGGGCCGCCCTATGAGAGTGTCCGTCCGCGCCGCCCTCACCCCATTGCGCAACGGTATGAAAGCGGCCCCCGTCCGGCTCCGCGTCTCCTACTCCGGGCGGCAGGTCGACCTCCGCGTCGGGGTCTCCGTCGAGCCTCAACTGTGGGACGCGGCGACGGGTCAGATGGTCCCCGGCTCCGTCAACCGTTTCGGCCAGCGCGCCACCGAGGTCAACGCCCGCGTCCGGGAGGCCGCCGACGCCGTCGCCCTCATCTTCGACCGCTGGCAGGTCGTGGGCGGCTGCGCCCCCTCCCCGGCGCAACTGCGCGAGGAGTTCGCCGTCGCCATAGGACGCGCCAAGCCCGCCCCCGACGGAGGCAACCTTTACCGACGCCTCGACGAGTTCGTCGCCTCCGAGTCCCTCTCCAACGGCTGGACCCCCGCCACCGTCCGCAAGTTCCGCCAACTGGAAGTCCACCTCCGCCGATGGCGTCCGCGCCTCCGCCTCGACGATATGGACGCCGACGCCCTCGACGCCTTTGTCGGCTCGATGGTGCGCCGCGAGGGACTCCGCAACTCCACCGCCGTCAAACAACTGTCGTTCCTGCGCTGGTTCCTGCGCTGGTGCGTCCGCCGGGGCTACCTCTCCGACTCGTCGTTCGACGACTACAGGCCCCACCTCAAAGGGGTCAAGACGTCCAAGTACAAGGACATCGTTTTCCTCGAGTGGGCCGAACTGATGGCCGTTTGGTCCCTCGACCTCTCCCGCCGTCCCGGACTCGCCGCCGTGCGCGACGTCTTTTGTTTCCAATGCTTCACCGGGCTGCGCTTCTCCGACGTCGAGGCCCTCCAGCGTTCCGACGTCTTTCCCTCCTATATCCGCGTCGTTACCAAGAAAACCTCCGACGCCCTCAAGATAGAACTCAACAAGTTCTCGCGGGCCATCCTCGACCGCTACGCCGACGCCGACCTCCCCCGGGGACGCGCCCTCCCCGTCTACGCCAACGCCAAGTGCAACGCCTATCTAAAGGAAATAGCCCTCCTCGCCGGACTCGACACCCCGACGCGCGTCGTGTGGTTCCAAGCCAACGAGCGGCGCGAGGAGGTGCGCCCGAAATGGAAGTTGATAACGACCCACTGCGGACGCCGGACGTTCGTCGTCAACGCCCTCCGTCTCGGCGTGAGTGCCGAGGTGGTGATGAAGTGGACGGGACACTCCTCGTTCTCGGCGATGAAACCCTACGTCGCCATCGTCGACGAACTCAAAGCCGAGTCGATGGCCCGGTTCGACTCCCTGCCCGACGTCCCCGCGACCGACGGCGGCCTCCCCGGGGCCTCCGGCGACGGCACCGGAAAAAGCACCTAAAAAAAGGCGTCCCGCCGAACCACGCGGAACGCCCAAAAAAACGGATGAAATGGATTTCTAAAAAGTTGCGTCCTCTCCCGTCCCCCTCCGTCCTCCCCCGTCTCCAATGCCCGAGTCCCATCTACTCCACAAAGAAAGAGGATGCTTTTGTGGCATCCTCTTTCTTTAGTTTTTAGTTTTAAGTTTTATTTGATTTCGATGCCGCCGAAGGCGCAGTGGCCTTTGAGATAGATGGTCTTTGTGTTGGCGGTGCTCTGCAGGTGTTCTTTACATTCCACACCGGCGAATGAAGCATCGATGGCCTGTTTGACAATCACATCGTCGCCGACAATGATCTCCATGCCTCCGAAGCTGCATTCGATGTCGATGACAGCACCGTCGAGGATGTCGGCGTGGCGCAGGTCGATGCTGACAAATCCGAAGCTGCATTGTGCCCTGGCGCCTTCGAATCGCTGGCCCGCGAACTCGAAGTATTGTTTGCCAAACGAGGCGTTGATCTGCCGTATCGTACGGCCGTCCTGGTTGATTTGTTTCAGTTCTTCGACGTTTTTCTTGTCGGCTGCCGAGCATCCTATGGAGCTCCGGCGGCTGAAGATGAGCATGATGCCCCAGATGATGAAGACGATGCAGATGAGGTAGCGCCACATGTCGTTCCAAGAAATGATGCCACGAGTGGCCAGGAGCAGCAGCACACCGGTGCCGACTCCGATGAGGGGCATGGTCTTGTTCTTGGAGTTGAAGAAGCTGATGAGGCACGGGATGATGATGAACGCCGTCCACCAGCCTTCGAAATTGAAGTCGATGAGGTGGGTGACTTCCAGCATCAGGCCGATGCCGAGGAGTAGCAGCAGGATGCCGCCGATGAGTTTTCCTTTGTTGTCCATGGTTGTTTTATTGTTGATTGTGTTATTTGTTTTCGATGTCGTCGAGGATGTTGAGGTAGTTCTGGTAGCGCTCGGGATTGATGCGGCCGTCGTCGAGGGCTGCGCGTACGGCGCAGTGGGGTTCGTGACGGTGGGTGCAGTTGGCGAAATGGCAGTCGTGGAGCACGGCTTTCATCTCGGGGAAGAAATGGGAGAGCTCCTGGGCTGTGAAGTCGACCATGCCGAACTCCTTGATGCCGGGGGTGTCGATGAGGTAAGTGGGTAGTGGGTAGTGGGTAGTGGGTAGAGTGGAGTGGGTAGTGGGTAGAGTTATGGGGTGGATTTCGGCGAAGGTGGTGGTGTGGGTGCCTTTGAGGCTCCAGTCGGAGAGTTGTCCCACACGGAGGCCGAGTCCGGGGCTGAGGGCGTTGAGGAGGGCGCTCTTGCCGACGCCGCTGTGGCCGCTGAAGAGGACGGTACGGCCGGCAATGAGGCTTTTCACCTCGTCCAGACCGCTGCCCGTGAGGGCCGACACTTCGAGCACGGGGTAGCCCGCGGCACGGTACATCGTGACGAGCTCCTGCTGCATGGCGTGCAGTTCGTCGTCGACCATGAGGTCGCTTTTGTTGAAAAGGATGGCGGCGGGGATGTGGTAGGCCTCGGCGGTGACCAGCAGACGGTCGATGAAACCGGTGGAGGTGCGTGGCAGGCCGAGGGTGGCCACGATGCAGAGCAGGTCGATGTTGGCGGCTATGACATGGGTCTGTTTGGAGAGTTTGGTGGCCCGGCGGACGATGTAGTTGCGGCGCTCGTGGACATCGTGTATGACACCGGTGCCGTCGTCCTGGCGTTCGAAGCTGACGCGGTCGCCCACGGCTACGGGGTTGGTCTGCTTGTTGCCTCGCAGACGGTAGTTGCCCCTCAGGCGGCAGTCGAGGGTTTCGGCGGGTAGTGGATTCTCTGCCACATCCTCTTCGCTGCACACAAGTACCCGGTACCAGCTGCCGGTGGTTCGTATGACGAGTCCTTCTTCCATTGTTTTTCGGGGTGCAAAAATACGAAATGTTTTCTATATGGCAAAAAATGTGTATCTTTGCACCCGTTTTATGAAGAAAACTCTGCTATTTATACTCCTCACGACGTTTGTGCTGGCTCCTGTGTGCGGTCAGCCTCACTGGAATAACCTGAAGGTGTACCGTGTTGGCAAGCTGACGCCTCACGACCGTGTCATCCCTGACGGCGATCGCTGGCACATGAGCCTCAACGGCACTTGGAAGTTCGCCGGTTTCGACAATCCCGCCCAGGCTACGCTCAATCCATCGAGATGGGACACCATACTTGTCCCCGGCAATGTCGAGCTGCAGGGCTACGGTGTACCGGTCTATGTCAACATGAAGAATGAGTTTCCTTCCAACCCGCCCTATGCGCCGACCGACTATAATCCCACCTACGTCTATGCCCGTCAGTTCTCGTTGCCAAACCATTGGAAAGGTCGCCGCACGATAGTCAAGTTCGGTGCTGTCAAGTCGGCCATGTATCTCTACGTTAACGGCCATGAGATTGGCTACAGCGAAGATTCCAAGACGCCCGCCGAATGGGACATAACACGATATGTGCGTGATGGTGAGAATACAATCAAGGTGAAGGTGCTGCGCTGGTGCGACGGTAGTTACCTTGAGTGCCAGGATATGTGGCGCATGAGTGGTATCACACGCGATGTGGAGCTCTACTCGGTTCCCCAGACCTACATCAGTGATATCAAAATTACCGCCGACATCGACACCAACGACTGGTCAACCGGTCAGCTCGAGGTGCTGGTAGATATTAACCGCAAGGTCAATGGGGGCAAGGTGGAGATGCTGCTTGTTGAAGATAATGTGGTGACATCGCACGCGTTGGCCAATGGCGACTGGTTCGTTACCCTGCAACGTAGGGTCGAAAAGGTGCAGCCATGGAACGACAGTACGCCGACCCTTTATACCCTCATAGTGAGGTTGCGCGATGCTTCGGGCCGGGTGACCGAAAGTATCACTAAGCACATAGGCTTCCGCCATATCGACATCCGAGACGGCCGGTTGCGCCTCAACGGGAGCCCGATGGAGATCAGGGGCGTGAACAGACATGAGCATTCCATGTTAGGAGGCCACTATGTGACCCCTGCTGAGATGCGGCAGGACATCGCCTTGATGAAGGAACTCGGCATCAACGCTGTCCGTACCTCGCACTATCCCGACGACGAGATATGGTATGACCTTTGCGACTCGGCAGGTATCTACCTCTGGGACGAGGCCAATGTGGAGAGCCATGCCCAGGGCTATGGCGAGCATTCGCTGGCTAAGAAGCCCGAATGGAAGGAGCCCATCCTAGATCGCATCTACAATATGTACCGCCGTGATCGCAACCATCCCTCGGTCATTGTCTGGAGTCTGGGCAACGAGTGCGGCAACGGCATCTGCTTTCAGGAGGCTTACCGCCTGCTCAAGGAGCGCGACAACACGCGCCCCGTCTTCTATGAGCGTGCCGAGTTGGATGCCAACACCGACATTGTCGGCGTGATGTACCCCTCGGTACAGTACCTATCTGAATATGCTCGCGATCCACGCAACAAGCGTCCATACATCATGGCCGAGTATTGTCATGCCATGGGCAACTCGATGGGAGGCCTGAAGGACTATTGGGACACCATCGATAAGTATCCGCAACTGCAGGGCGGTTTCATTTGGGATTGGGTCGACCAGAGTTTTTTAGTTGATAGTGGACAGTGTGTAGTGTGTAGCACTCTGGGTAAAAAGCTATCCACTATCCACTATCCACTACCCACCAGTTGGTGGGCTGCCGGTGGCGACTTGGGCGAGTTGCCCGGACTAAAAGATGATGATGCCTTCTGTGCCAATGGTATTCTCAGCGCCGACCGTACATTGCATCCCCATGCGCATGAAGTGCAAGCCGTCTATACTCGAGGCCGTTACAACGTCACCGTGCCTCAGGCCCTGATACAATACGACATCACACCTCCTGCCAGAAGTGCCATCCGCATCAACAACTCCAAACGTGGTCTTATCCTGCAGAACGCCCACTTCCGGCTGATACTAGACTCCGACGAAGGTAGTATCACAAGCTATCGTGTCGGAGGGAAAGAACTGATGGCCACACCGCTGCGGTGCCATTTCTGGCGGCCGTCGACAGAGAACGACCTGGTCGACCCCCTCGGTGCACGCTCCTGGCAAGGCCTTAACCACCTCGAAGCCCGTGTGCTCGGTATCACCACCTCCCTCTCAAAAAGCAAGGACACCGCCGAAGTGCAGATGCTCATACATCTCACCGCGCCTGACGGACAACGGATACGTGTGAAACAGATACTGCAAGTGGCTTCCGACGGACGTATGCAGTTGAGCTATTTGGTCTCACCCGACGGCCATTTCCGCACGCTTCCCACACTTGCGGTGCAGTTTGGCCTCGACACAGCCTATACAGGATGCTCGTTTTGGGGCAACATCTACGAGACCTACCCCGACCGACGCGAAGCACGCCGTTGGAGCCACTGGTACAAGGGCCTCGATGAACTGTCAGCGCCTCAGTATGTGGTGCCGCAGGAGCAGGGCAACCATGAGGCGGCTTGGGTGCGGTTTGGCAGCGAGGGAAGGACACTCACCATCATCGACCCTGAGAACCTTAACTTCAGCGTGCGCCGCTGGAACGACACTGTGCTCACCGCAGCACGCCGGTGGAAGAATGTACACGAGGATGGTTATTACACCGTTACCGTGGCCCACCGTGTGGCACCGTTGGGTACCGCCACCTGCGGCCCCGGCGTGGCCGAACGCTACACCATCAGCGGCGACAGCACCTACTGCTACCGCTTCATTTTCGATCCTGTCTACACCTTCTCGCAAGACCCCTACCAAGGCTTCAGTCCACACCCCGACATCTGGCAGTACCCCGCTGACGATGAGGACGATGGACTACACCTGGTGGTGACCGACATTGAAAGTACACGGGAGCCAGCCAAGCAATACAGCGCGGGCTTCCCAACGGTGCTTACCGATTGCCGCCGCGCTGTCCCGGGCGACTACCACCATGGCTGGGCGGGTTTCGAGAACGAGGACACCGTCACCCTGACCCTCACCCTCAAAGAGGCCGCCGTCCTCGGAGGGATCAGTACCGGTGTATGCCATAGCCCCACCGATTGGGTCGTCATGCCCCTTTGTGTCGAGGCCCAGTGGAGCCGCGATGGCATCAAATGGAGCCCTTGGCAACAACTCGACCTGCCCCATCCACCAGCCAACCTCTACACCGACAGCCGCCGCCTGCGCTACCAACTGGCGCCCCAGAAGGCCAAAGGTGTGCTGTACGTGCGCGTGCGTTACGTCTGCCGTCCCACGCTGCCCCCCTGGCACCCCTACGCCGGCGAGCCGGCCTGGCTGATGGTCGACGAGGTGGAGCTGCGCACCCGATAGGTCGCCGCGGCACCCCGGCGAAGAGGCCCTGCCGGCGGTGCATTATGTCCGACACAAGTCCGACTCAACTCCGCCTCAAGTCCGCGGTTTGTCCGCCCGCAGTCGGAGTTGAGTCGGACATGACCCGGAGTTGATGCGGAGTTGACCCTGCGCGGATACTCGATTAGAATGGATTGAAAACCAGATAGTAACAAAGTCGATATGAACATAAAAAGAACCCTCATGATCCTCGTGGCGCTGCTTTCGCTGGCGGCGCGGGGGCAGTGTGTTTTTCCACTGCCCTACACGACCGATCTGATGACGGGTTTCCAGCCTCCGGAAGATCCTCATACTATAGTCTATCCGTGGGTCGAAGGGGTGAATATCGACAACTGCTGGACGGGATACCTCGACTTTGGGGGCGACGATACTTACGATCCCCTCTCCGACGTCCGCTATTCCGCGCGCGGGCGGTTCGGCTATTGGTATCCCCTCGATGACGGCGGCCAGTGGTCGCAGGAGGCCGAGATTGCTGTCAAGGATACGCATCATAACGGTACGGCCATGCTCATCGCCCCACGGTTCGTCTCCACGCCGGAGGCGGTGCGGATGACGGTGAAGCTCCAACGTTATATCGGAGGAAGCTATATCGGGGATGCACTCTTTTGGGCGAAAGTGGACGTGGGGTGGGTGACGGATGTGTTGCATCCCAACGCATCGTTCCTCCAGACGGGTACGTTCGCCATCCAAAGCCAGCACTTGCTGGACACCTCCTGGCACGAGTATTGTCTGCCTGTGCCCGACGCACCTCCTGCCGGTGGCCGTTTTGCCCTGCGGCTGCGCAGCAAAGCTAATGGTCCGGCGCAGAACTTGGTTCCAATCACTCATTTTTACTATGAGTTTATGTTCAGGCGGATTGTGATGGATACGGCGGTATGCCAGCCGCCGCATCACTTGTCGACCGACACGGTCTATGTCAGCGACAGCGTATGCCAGCACAGCCCCTACGCGGAGCATGGCATCTTCCTCAGTGCCGCGCAGACGGCCGATACCGGTGTGCACACCTTCGTGTTGCACAGCTACGAATATCTCACGCCCGACTCCTGCCTGTGCCATGTGAAGGTGCTGACACTGACGGTGCTGCCGTCGGACATCACGTCCAGTCAGGATAGTATTTTCCCCGGCGAGGCCTATACTTTTGGTGGCCGCGAGTTGACGCTGGCGGGTACCTACGTCGACGACCACGGGCCGAACGCCTACGGCTGTCCGCAACGGGACTCGTTGGCGCTCAGCATCAGACCCCTGCCGCCGATGCCCTGTGGCGCGGAGATCGAAGTGGATCGCACGGAATACTACCTCACGCAGCCTGCGGAGGTGCACCTGTGGACCGAGAGCGAGGGCACCCGCTACTTGTGGAACGCCGACAGCCTGGTGGGCGACAGCACACAGCGCGACGCCCATGTGGTGCTGCAGCCCGACAGCGAGCAGCGTGTGCGGCTCGAGGTGGAGCGCCTCGACACGGTGAACCACATCTACCGTGGGGCGTCGGTGGACACCTCCTTCTACGGAGTCTTCCAACTGACGGTGCCTGTCGAGCCACAGACGCGCTATTTGCTTGAGGCCGTGGTGTCCGACTCGGTAGGGTTGACGGTGCAGGAGCAGGCGCCGGACGAGCTGTCGTGGGCCGACAGCCTCCTGCGGGCCACTTTTTCCACCGGCCAGAGCAGCACGGTGACGCTGCTCTTCCATGCCACGTCGACGGTGCAACTCTCGCCCCTCAGTCTGCGGCGTTATTGCCTGTCAGTGGACACGGTACTCCTCGTGGCTCACCATATGCAGCCGGCGATAGTGCCCGAAAGCGATTTTCTCTGCCTGGGCGACAGCCTGGTGCTGCGGGGTGCGCAGACCGACACCTGCCGCTGGGCTTCCTCGCCGCACGACGCCGGCCTCGATAGCCAGCAGGGTAGGGTTGAGGTGGTGGTAAGTCCCACGGTGACAACGACCTACTACCTCCTTTGGCCGTCGGGGCAAGTGGCCGATAGTCTGACGGTGCAGGTGCTGCCACCGCCGCGGATGCTCGTCGTGGCCGACCGCGAGATAGTGAACTTTGACGATCCTGTGCTAATCCTCGAGGAGCAGTCGGAGGAGATCGTCCTCTCGCGCTGGACCTTCAGCGATGGCAACGATGCCTTGGGTCGGCAGGTGAAACATCGCTTCGACCTGGACGGCAACGACAGCGTGTGGGTGCTGGCCGAGGGTTGCAGTGCCGAAGACTGTTGTGCCGACACGATGCTGCGCTTCTCCGTGGGCATCATCTCGGCGTGGTTTCCCAACGTCTTCACCCCCGGTGCCGACAATAACAACTGCTTCGGCTTGATGGCATCGGTGGAGGTGGTGGAATATGAGATGTTCATATATAACCGCCTCGGCTTGTTGGTTTACCACAGCAATGACCCCGCCGCCCGGTGGGACGGCCGCGACTCCGACGGGAACCCCTGCAAGCAGGAGGTATACACCTATCTGTGCAACTACTGCCTGGTGGGCGACTACCGGAGGCAGCAGGTGGGCACAGTGCTCCTCCTGCGGTGATGACAGAAACTATATAATGACAGAAACAATATGATAGCTACAATGAAAAAAGCCGTGTGTGTTGTGCTGCTGCTCTTGCCGATGGTGACCACGGCGCAGAATGTGAAGATTCCTAAGGATGCCAACCTCTTTACCTACTGGCAGATTGAATATGGCGAGGTGAACGACACGACGGTCATCACCGTGGAGCGCAACCCTGACGGCTCCATCGTTATCCTCACTCCCAAGCCCGAAGGGAAGCTGATACCCGGCTACTGCCAGACGGTGACCAGCGCCGAC
>JAEEGL017322202.1_pt1 | contig 57528 bp, 40 predicted proteins | sample 9134231 | NCBI WGS metagenome assembly JAEEGL01 (sample SAMN16246548, study PRJNA631951) | gut metagenome | biome: gut microbiome; feature: rumen; material: fiber-attached | host: Bos | place: Iran: Karaj | collected 2018-10
ACCAGACGGTCCACAATGGCCTCGATGGTGTGCCGTTTGGTCTTTGCCAGCTTGATGTCCTCTTCGATGGAGACAATGGCGCCGTCAATGCGGGCACGAGGGAAGCCGTCTTGGCGAATGGTGTCCAAAACGTCCTTGAGCTCCCCCTTCTTGCCGCGGACGTAGGGGGCCAGCAGCATAAGCCGCCGTCCCTCTGGCATTCGGGTGATTCGGTCAAAGATGGCCTGTGCGCTTTGGCTTTGGATGACCTTGCCGCCTTTGGGGCACTGGGGGATTCCCCAATGCGCATCGAGAAGGCGGAGATAGTCGTAAATCTCTGTCGTGGTGGCCACTATGGAGCGTGGGGAGCTTCCTGCCGTCCGCTGTTCGATGGCGATGGCGGGGGACAGTCCGTCGATATGGCCCACCAGCGGCTTCTGGAGCCGATCCAGAAACTGACGGGCGTAGGCGGACAGGCTTTCCACGTAGCGGCGTTGTCCCTCTGCATAGAGCGTGTCAAAGGCCAGGGAGGACTTGCCCGAGCCGCTCAAGCCCGTGATGACGACCAGCGCGTCCCGTGGAATGTCCAGGGAGACATGCTGCAGATTGTGCTGATGGGCGTCATGGATCGAGATGAAATCTGGCATCTCTAGTTTTTCCGATTGTCAACCACCCGCTTGGCCTTGCCGTCGCTGCGAGGCAGGCTGCCTGGCGGCACCAGCTGGATGGCCGGCGTCACAAGGATTTCGTCTTTCAGCTTGAGGGCGATGCGTTTGCGGAGGGCTTCCAGCTGTTTGTAGTCGTCGGTGAACATGGTGGGCTGCAGTTCGGCCTGAACCAGCATGGTGTCGCCTTCGGCATTGCTGTCCAACGTGATGAGATAGTCGCTGCCCACTTCGGGAACCTGCATGAGAATGCGTTCGATCTGGATTGGGAACACATTGCAGCCCTTGATGATGAACATGTCGTCGGAGCGGCCTTTGATGCGGTCGATGCGGCGGTGGGTTCGGCCGCAGGGGCAGGGTTCGGGAATGATGCGGGTCAGGTCCCGCGTGCGGTAGCGCAGGATGGGCATGGCCTCCCGATCCAACGTGGTGAGAACCATTTCGCCCACTTCGCCGTCTGGCAGGGGCTCCAGGGTCTCCGGATCGATGATTTCCAGCAGATAGCAGTCCTCCCAAAGATGCATGCCCTTTTGGCAGACGCATTCGAAGGCGACGCCAGGTCCATTCATCTCCGTCATGCCGAAGGAGTTATAGGCTTTTGCGCCAAACAGCTCCTCAATGCGCAGCCGCGTCTCCTCCGAATGGGGCTCCGCGCCGATGAAAAGCCGTTTCAGCTGGGTGTCCTTGCGGGGATCCAGTCCGTTTTCCACGAAGACGGCATGGAGTCGCCCTAGATAGCTGGGCACGGAATGGGCGCAGGTGGTGCCGAAGTCCCGCATGAGCTTGATTTGGCGGATGCTGTTTCCAGCGGCGGCGGGGATGGTCATGCAGCCAAGGGCCTCCGCGCCGTTCTGGAAGCCCAGTCCGCCCGTGAAGAGCCCGTAGCCGCTCATGTTTTGGAAAATGTCCGACGGACGGGTTCCGACGGCGTACATGGAGCGGGCCAGCAGATTGGCCCAGCTGGCCAGGTCATGGCGGGTGTAGAGGACGGCGGCGGGGTTGCCCGTGGTGCCGCTGGTGCAGTGCATGCGGACAATGTCATCTTTCGGGCAGGTGAGCATGCCGTAGGGATAGCTGGAACGGAGGTCGTCCTTCACGGTGAAGGGCAGTTTGCGGATGTCTTCCACGCATTGGATGGTGTCTGGCGTGATGCCAAGCTCGCCGTAGAGTTTGCCGTAGTAGGGGGATATGAGGGCGCGGGCGATGGAGTCGCGTAGTTTTTTGACCTGGAGTTCTTCAAGCTGCCTGCGGGGCAGGGTCTCCAGTTCCTCTTGCCAGTAAGTGTTGGACATGATCTGTTCTTCCGTTGCTATACCATATAATATATATATAGGGGCCGACAGGATGCCGCGGCCCCGTGAAAACGTTCCGTTCAATAGCCCTCAAAATAGTGGGAGCTGCGGTTGGAGATCCTCAGCTTGCTGAGGGCCTTCTTCATGATTTGCCGCACCCGCTCGCCAGTCAGATTCAGCTTGCCGCTGATTTCGGCGAAGGTCTGGGTCTCATTGCCGTCCAACCCAAAGCGCATGGTTAGTATAAGTCGTTCTCTCTCAGTTAGTTGGCCCATGGCCTTGCGAAGGGAGTCCTGCAGGTTGGCGAAATCGATGTTGGCGCTTGGGGAGCCCAGGCTGCCGTCCTGCACCATTTCCTGCATGTTCTGTTCATCGTGCACAATGGTCTGAAGGGAAAGAGGCTGTTGGGACATCTTCTGGAGGGCGCGGACGCGGGCGGGGGACAGCTTCGTCCGTTCCGCGATCTCTTCGCTGCTTGGCTGGTTTCCGGTTTCGGCCAGCAGATCAATCTCCGCCTGACGGATTTGCGCAATCTGTCGCATGATGTTGGAAGGCATGCGGATGATTCGGCCATTGTTGGAGATGGCTCGGATTATTGCCTGCCGAATCCAGAACATGGCGTAGGTGCCGAAACGGTGCCCTCTTTCGGGGTCAAAGCGCTCCACGGCCTTCAGAAGCCCCAGATTCCCCTCCTGCACAAGGTCGGAAAGGGGAAGGGACACGTTGGGATAGCTGCGGGCGACGCTGATGACCAGCCGCAGGTTGTGCTCCACCATGGTGGATTGGGCGTCGTGCATCTTGGCGCGTGAATCCTTTATGTCCTCCACAAGTGCCTTGCGGCGCCTTTGGGGAATGAAGGTCTCCAGCAACTCATTGTTGTCCAGAAGATTCAGACATTCGCCATAGAAGGCGTCCTTCAGGGGCAGTGCGTCCAATGCCTTTCCGATGGCATCGACGTTGCATTGCTTGGGGATGCAGGGCATGGAGTGGTCATCGCGGTAGACGGGCGGCAAGTTGGCGAGCTTCTCCCGCAGCTTTTCCCTCAACGAGGCGTTGGATATATTGTTATCCTCCTCGGAATCAAGGGGTTCTAACTCCAGATCATCCTTGCCGATGTAGGCGTTCAAATGCACCGACGTGGTGACTTGGGCAAGATACTGCAACTCATACAGCATGAGCAGCGGAAACTGACGGACCAACTTGTGAAGGGTCTTTCGGGCATGGATGAATTGTCGCATGTACGCCAGCTCCTCCTCCGTGGTCAACCGCGCAAAACATCCGACCTGGTTCATGTAGACAGGCCGAAGTTCCTGAAAGGAGGACTGCCCGCCGCCACCAGGAAACAAATCGTCCGTCGGGCCGTTGAAAAAGACCCGCTCAACGCTGCTTCTTTCTTCCTTGGGGCTCATGGGAGAACAGTTTACATGCCAGACAAGACGGCCAGCAGGATAAAGATGATCAGAATGATGACACTGACGACGATGACCGTCGTCAAAATGCGTTTGGTCTTCTGGGACTCCTGACGGGCAAAGGCCCGCTGGTTCGCGATGGCCGACTGGACTTCCTGCAGCGTGTCCCGTTTGGCCACACGGACGGCTTTGACCAGCTTGACGGGCACCGCGCCCATGGTCAGGGTGCTGCCGACTTTCAGCTCCACCAGAGAGTTGCCCGTGGTGGTGTGGTCAATTTGGGAATTGTTCATCTCGTTGATGGCACGATACATGACCTTGCCGCCGGGATGAACGGTCAAGATGCCGTGGAAGCGGGAGACCGTCTCCGCCCTGACCATGACATAGTTTTCCGCCGAGGCGCCGATGGGGTTGTCCCCCGGCCACAGAACCGCCCGATGCAGATGGTTTGGCGTCTGCACTTCCCATGTGATGTCATAGGGGGTGGGCATGCCGGTTTCACCGACACCGAGGAAGAGGGGGCCGAATCGGATGATGCTGCCCTCCTTGACGATCACTTCGGGCATCTTGACGCCGTCTTTTGCGATGCCGCCGGGCACCTCCGTGCGGACGATGAACTGGGTGCCTCGGTCAATGATGGTCATATGATGCCGGCTGACCGTGTTCGGCACCTTGCCGCTCAGACTGATGTTGCAGCTGCGTGAGCGCCCGACGGTGAACGTTTCCCCATAGTCATCTGAAGAAAAACGTTTGATTTCCTCGCCAAGCGAATTGTAGATGCGGAAGAGTGGCATATGGCTTCCTTTGTTCGCGGGTTAGGGGCTAGTTTTATTGAAATTGTTTCATGTCTTCGTCGATCAGATTCCGCAGATGCTCCCCAATCTGGGCCAGGGGGATGTTTTCCGAATTCCGTCCCCAGTCTCTGCGTTTGAACTCCGCCACGCCGTTGGCGAGGGTCTTGGGAGAGATGACCACCCGCAGCGGCGCGCCGATGAGGTCGGCGTCCGCAAAGGAGAAGCCGGCCTTTTCGCCGCGGTCGTCGTAGAGCACCTCCACATGGTGCTGGAGCAGCTCCTCGTAGAGGGCGTCGCAGGCGCTGCGGACTTCCGGCTGGTTGATGTTCAGCCCGATCAGCTCCACTTGGAAGGGGGCGATGGACATGGGCCAGACCGGACCGTAGTCATCGTGGCACTGTTCGCAAACCGCCGCCATGGCTCGGCCAACGCCGATGCCGTAGCAGCCCATGATCATGGGCTTGGCTTTGCCGTCTTGGTCTAAATAATTGCAATTCATGGGGATAGAGTATTTCGTGCCCAGCTGGAAGATGTTGCCAACTTCGATGCCTTTCAGCATCTTCAGCGGCTGGCCGGTCACGGGACAGGGATCCCCTTCGCGGACGGTGGCGATGTCCGTCACCACAATGCCGCTCTTGTCCGCCACGTCTCGCTCAAAATTGAAGTTGAGATAGTGGAAATCCGTTTCGTTGGCACCCACGACCAGATTGCTGGACTCCGCCGCCGAATGGTCCACAATGACCTTAACTCCCTTGAGGTCAAGACCATAGAGAGAGGCGAAGCCGGGCACCGCGCCGGCGGACTCGATGAGAGCGTCGTTGGCGAACTCCAGTTCGGGGGACTGGATGACCTTCTTGAGCTTGGCCTCGTTGACCTCCAAATCGCCGCGGATGTTGACAAAGATCAAATGGTTCTCTTTGTCCTTGTAGAAGACGGCTTTACAGGTTTGGGACGGGGTTTTGCCTAGGAAGCGGGCCACGTCCTCGATGGTCTTGCAATGGGGGGTCTGGACTTTCTCCAACGGCTTGGGCTCCTCCTTCACGTAGGCGAGACGGGAGGTGGCGATCTCCCGATTGGCGCGGTAGCTGACGCCGTCAGGGGAACAGAAGATGGTGTCTTCGCCGCAATCCGCGATGGCCATGAACTCATGGGAGACGGCGCCGCCGATCATGCCGGAGTCGGAGAGGATGGAAAGGCATTGAGTCAAGCCGATCCGACGGAAGATGCGTTCATAGGCTTCGTGGCAGCGTTCGTAGTATTTCTGCAGGTCCTCTTGGGAGGTGTGGAAGCTGTAGGCGTCCTTCATGGTGAATTCGCGGACCCGGATGAGTCCTGCGCGGGGACGCGCCTCGTCGCGATACTTCGTCTGAATCTGGTAGACCATGACGGGCAGCTGCTTATAGGAGACCAGCTCCGTGCGGGCGAACTGCACCACGGCTTCCTCATGGGTCATGCCCAGAATCATGTCCTTGCCGTTGCGGTCCTTGAAGCGGAGCAGCTCGTCGCCCACCTTGTCATAGCGGCCGCTTTCCTGCCACAGGTCCGCCGGCAGCACTACGGGCATCAGAACTTCCTGTCCCCCAATGCGATCCATCTCCTCGCGAATGATTTGCTCAATCTTGCGGGTGATTCGGCGGCCAAGGGGAAGCAGGGTGTACAACCCTGTGGAGACGGGGCGGCAATAGCCGCCTCGAACAAGAAAGACATGACTGGAGGTCTGGGCGTCCCGTGGCGCCTCTTTCAGACGTTGGCCGACAAGCTGCGATAGTTTCATGGAATCCACATATTGACATTGCCCCGTGCGGGGCGGGCTTTGAAGCCCCGCTCATGTCGTAAAAAACGCACGGGCAGGGACGCGAACAACAATATTTGAAAGAATATACACCTATAATCAAGAGGTTCAAGTGCTTCAGCAAGAGAAAGTGCAAATCTCAACGGAATCATGCGACCTTCTGGCGATTGCGATTCCGCATTGTCGATGAATTGAAACCCGCCTCTTGTGGCAACCCTGTTTATGAAAGATTGGTATTGCATTCATTGCAATTTTTGGAGAGGCAATAGCCCCTGAGACGGCCATTTCGCGGCGATGACGCAAACTCGGCGTAGCTGCTGCTTTTTTTGCCCTTTTTTGAGGGGATGATGGCCATTACGGCCTTTCTGTGGCCCGTCATGGCATGGGACATGATTTTAGGTATATTAATGCCTAAATGACGTCAAGGGCCTTCCAGGGGCCTCTGGACGCATTTCTGCATTTTGGCATCAAGGGATGAATGGCGCTTTGGGGAGAAGAATGAGATTGCAAAAAATGCAATGTTATGAAGGCCATGGATGCCCCCAAAAGCCCCATTTCAGAATCTTGTCAGGTGGCAAATTTTCCATGGAATTAACAGAAAAGAGACATGGAAAATGCCGAGAAAAGACACGGCAACTGCCTATTTGTTCATAACATGTTGATTATCAATAAGATACAAATTTACTAGGATTGGATGAGCATCATTTTTCGAAAAAAACGTGGAATTTTAGGTGTTATGACTGGCGGAATGTCCATTCATGGAGTATATTAAGTGATTCCGTATTCGTGATGTTTTGACTGGATCATTACACAAAAGCGGATTTAATCCTTCGTATGATTTGGCAAAAGAAAGAAAGCAAGCATGGACAAAGAGACTAAGACCCAGATTATCAAAGACTACCAGCGTTCGGCCAATGACGTGGGTTCCTGCGAGGTTCAGGTTGCGCTGCTGACCAAGCGCATCACCGAACTGACGGAGCACATGAAGATTCACCGCAAGGACTTCAGCAGCCGTCGCGGTCTGATCGCCATGGTGAACCGTCGCCGTCGCCTTCTGCAGTATCTGCAGCGGGAGGACTATGAGCGCTACAGCACGCTGATCAAGCGTCTGGGCATGCGTCATTAATCCAATGACATTAAGAAGGGGGGCCGCCCTGTTTCAGGGTGGCCTTTCCGTAGGGAGGGGAACGGCCTAGTCGGACTCCTCCATCATTCCACTCTGACAACAGGGGAGTCAGGTGGCAGGCGGCGCAGAACGTCATCATTGTGGAATTGGTCGGCATAAGCGGCGATTTCTCTGCGGTTTCCGGAACGTGCTTCCGGCCTCTTATGCCGCAATTCCGCAACGCAAGGTTCTGGCTGTCATGAGGTTTCCCCTTAATCACAGAATCCGGTTCGAGAGCCGGAGCATCTAAGGAAAGAAGACAGACCATGAGTATTGAAAATGTGAAGATGGATTTGGGCGGCGGCCGTTTCCTTGACGTGGAGACTGGCAAGCTGGCGTTGCTTTGCAACGGTTCCGTGACAGTCCGCCAGGGGGACACCATGGTGTTGGTGTGCGCCTGTCAGGCGGCGCCGCGGCCGGGCATTGACTTTTTCCCGCTGTCCGTGGAGTACCGTGAGCGCTTTGCCGCGGCGGGCAAGATTCCAGGCGGCTTCTTCAAGCGGGAAGGGCGTCCCACGGAGAAGGAGATCCTGACCGCCCGCATGACGGATCGTCCGTTGCGGCCTCTGTTCCCGGAAGGCTTCATCAATGAGGTGCAGATTGTGTCCACGCTGCTGAGCGCGGACGGCGAGAACGAGGCGGACGTGCTGAGCATTCTCGGCGCGTCCATCGCGCTGATGGTTTCCGACATTCCCTTCAACGGGCCTGTGGGCGCGCTGCGGGTCGGTCGCGTCGACGGACAGTTCATTGCCAATCCCACGAACAGCGAAATGGCCAAGAGCGACATTGATTTGGTCTACGCGGGCATCGCCGGCAAGACCATCATGATCGAGGGCCGCGCCTCCGAGGTCAGCGAAGAGGAGCTGCGGGATGCGATGCTCTTTGCGGACGGCATTGTCCGCAAGCAGATTGAGGCCCAGCTGGATTTGGCCCGTCGGGTCAACAAGGCGAAGGCGGAATACACGCCGAATCTGCCGCCGGAGGAGTTTTTGGCGGCGGCGGAGGCCTTTGTGGGCGACCGACTGCGCAAGGCCTGCGTGGCGCCTTCCAAACTGGAACGGCAGAAGCAGCAGGATGACCTGAAAGCCGAGCTGATCGCGGCGCTGACTCCCCAGTTCACCGCGGAGGACGGCACCACGCCGGACTTCGGGCTGGTCTGGGAGATCATGATGGAGAAGGCGATTCGCAGTCTGGTTTTGGAGGACAAGCAGCGTCAGGACGGCCGCCGGCTGGACCAGCTGCGGGAGATCACCTGCGAAGTGGGCGTCCTCCCGCGGGTTCATGGCAGCGCCATTTTCAAGCGTGGCGACACCCAGGCGTTGGTGACGGCCACGCTGGGCTCCAGCGGCGACGCGCAGGAATATGACATCATCACGGGAGGCGAGCCCAAGAAGAGCTTCATCCTCCATTACAACTTCCCGAACTTCTGCACGGGCGAAGTCGGCCGCTATGGCTCCACGGGCCGCCGCGAAATCGGCCATGGGGCGTTGGCGGAGCGTTCTGTTGCGGGCGCCATGCCGAAGGACTATCCCTACACCGTCCGCGTCACCTCGGAGATTTTGGGGTCCAACGGCTCCTCCTCCATGGCCACCGTCTGCGGCTCCAGCTTGGCGTTGATGGATGCCGGCGTGCCGTTGAGCGACGCCGTGGTGGGCATCTCCATGGGTTTGGTGACCGGCACGGACCATCGGGAGTTCCTGACGGACATCATCGGCTCCGAGGATCATTACGGCGACATGGATTTCAAGGTCGCCGGCACCCGCAAAGGCATCACGGGCTTCCAGCTGGACCTGAAGATCGCCGGCCTGGACATCGAAGGCATGTATGAGGCGATGCTGCGCAACAAGCAGGCTCGCGAGCAGATCCGCGCCATCATGGCCGCCTGTCTGCCTGCCCCCCGTCCCACCATCAGCAAATATGCGCCCCAGATGGACGTGGTCAAGATCAATCCCGACAAGATCGGCGCCCTCATCGGCCCCGGCGGCAAGAACATCCGCGGCATTGTGGATGCCACTGGCGCTCAAATTGATGTGGAGGAAGACGGTTCCGTCAAGATCTTCGCGGTGGACGGCGACTCCATGGCGAAGGCGAAATACATGATCGAGGCCTCCTGCGGTGAGGTGGAGCTCGGCAAGATCTACAAAGGCACGGTGAAGACCGTCAAGGACTTTGGCGCCTTCGTGGAGATTCTGCCCGGACAGGAGGGCATGGTCCACATCTCCGAGCTGGCGGACTATCGCGTCAAGACCGTGGGCGAAGTCTGCAAAGTCGGCGACTCCATCACCGTGAAGGTCGTGGACATCGATGACCGTGGCCGGATCCGCCTGAGCCGGAAGGCCGCTTTGGCGGAGATGTAAGTCATAGCAATTTTTCAGCCGGAGTATCCCCAATGCTCTCCGGAATCAAGGGGAACGTCCGGCAGGTACACAAGCCCTGCCGGCAAGACAGAAAGAAAGTGTAAGATGAAAGACAAAATCCATCCCAAGTACCAGAAATGCATTGTGAACTGCGCGTGCGGCAACACCTTTGAGGTCTATTCGCTGACCCCGAAGGCGTCCATCGGCATTTGCTCCAAGTGCCATCCGTTCTACACCGGCAAACAGAAGCTGGTTGATACGGAGGGGCGCGTGGATGCGTTCCGTCGCCGTTACAGCAACATCCAGAAATAGCATCGTCTTCCCTGCAGAAGACCGCCGTCTCCCATGGCGGTCTGACCGGCCTTTTGCGGCCGGGAGGATGGGAAAGCGCCTTCCTGTGACCATGGGCCAGCAGCCCGGTTTCCGGGCGGGCGCTTGTCTGTTTCATGGGATGACTGCGGCATTGCCATGGACCGCCCGAGGACACAGCACTGGAAATTTCGTTGTAAGTCCTTGTGGCGCAAGAAGTTGGAAAAGGAATCTCCATTGTGAATCTAGAGCATTATCTTGAAATCTCCATGTCCCGCATGGGGGAAGTCGAGCGGGCCATTTCATCGTTTGACTTCACCCATGGCGACCAGAAGCAGTATCAGAAGCTGAATCGAGAGTATCAGCAGTTGAAGCAGCTTCTGGAGGCGTGGCGGCAGATTGAGAAGGTCCGCAAGGAACTGACGGAGAACCAGGAGCTGCTGGAGACGGCTGATGACGATGAATTCAAGCAACTGGTCCGCAGTGACATAGAGAATCTTCAGAAAGAGGAGCACCAGCTGGACAATCAAATCAAGGGGCTGATTCTGCCGCCCCATCCCAACGAGGGCAAGGACACGATTGTGGAAATCCGTCCTGCCGCCGGAGGGGACGAGGCAGGACTGTTCGCGGCGGACCTGTACCGCATGTACACTCGATTTGCGGAAATCAAAGGCTGGAAGGTCGAGGTGCTGGATTACACGGACACGCCGTTGGGCGGGCTGAAAAGCGCCTCCTTCGTCCTGCGCGGAGCGGGGACTTGGAGCCTGCTGCGTTTCGAAAGCGGCGTGCATCGCGTTCAGCGGATTCCTGTCACGGAGGCGCAGGGGCGCATCCACACCTCCACGGTGACCGTGGCTGTGATGGCGGAGGCCGAAGAGGTGGATTTCCAGCTGAATCCGGAGGAGCTTCGCATCGATGTGTTCCGCGCCTCCGGCCATGGTGGCCAGTGCGTCAACACGACGGACTCCGCCGTGCGGGTGACCCACATCCCCACGGGCATGTTCGTGGCCAGCCAGCAGGAGAAATCGCAGCACCGCAACAAGGAGATCGCCATGAATCTGCTGCGCTCTCGGCTGCTGGAAATCAAACAGCGGGAGGAGGATGAGAAGAACGCGGCGGATCGTCGGGCACAAGTGGGAACCGGAGACCGCAGCGAACGGATCCGCACCTACAACTATCCGCAGAACCGGGTGACGGATCACCGCTATGATTTGACCTTCTACGATCTGACCAATATCATGGAAGGCAATCTGGATGAGCTACTTGGGGAGATTCGCGCCATTGATGCGGACCGTCGGCTCTCTCAGGAGCTGAACGTGGAGGGCTGACGCCTTTGCAAGACAATGCAGTCCGCGTTTGCCAATGCGGTCGGCAAAATGGCTGAAGAGGAGAAGGAAGAGATGGAGAATTCAGACAGTCGGTTGCTGCGCATCCCGCTTCCTGCCGAGAATGCGATGACCAGGCAGGTTCAAGAGCTGTGGAGAGCCTGTTTTGGCGAGGAGGAAGTGCGCGACACAAGCGGCCAGTTCGCCGGAGAAGACCGCGATTTTGATGACGATATTTTGTATGTCATTGAGTATAAGGGGGTTGTGGCTTCATCATGCCATGTGACTCGCAAGCGAGGCACGGGCATGGCGGGATTCGGCGGCGTGGCCACCGTGCCTGAATTCAGAGGCATGGGCTTCAGCCGTCAGGTCTGCTCCTTCGCGTTGAAGGAGTTTGATGAGGCGGGCGGTGACGTGATCTGGCTTGGAACCGGAAACCCTGCCGCCGCCAATCTCTATCATGAACTTGGCTTCGCCTTCCTGCCGGGGACGCAGGTGATGTGCCGTCTTCGCAAAGGCTTGACGAACACGAAGTTCCTTGATTCCTTCTTTGGCGGGAACACCGCCACCGTGAAATCCGGCTCGGCCGCCTGTCGCATTCCCATGATTCCACTGATGACGAGCCGACTCGGCTTCACCGTCATGGACCGCGTGACCGGATATTGCGGTTCCGAAAAGATCTTGGAGGGTTCCTGCATGGGGTTGTATCCCGCCTATGAAGCCGTCCGCCGCAGGGGTGGCGACTGGTTCTGCCTCGACAGCGGCGAGGGTCGCATTGGCGGCATTGGCAGCTGGAAGCCCATGGGGGATGGCACGGCCATCGTCGATGCCTGCTGGCACGCGAATTACCGTGCACAGGCGGCGGAGCTTCTCCGCACGCTGATTGCAGACGCAAAGACGGCGGGCTGCTCGGTTCGTCTCGCCGTGGCGGACGTGGATGCGGCGAAGGCCGAGATGGCGGTGGAACTCGGCGCCGTCAAAGGCGTGGAATCGCTGTGGGAGGCGCGGCGTGGAGTTTATGTCCGCATGAACGATTATCTAGTATAGGAATCGTAAGTTAGGAGTTCTCTGGAACATCTGGCTTTTGGTGAAAAGATTTTCATGAAGTATGAACATGTCAGCATAGAGGCTTTTGGCGTCGCGCTGCCGGAACGGACGGTGAGTTCGTTGGAGCTGGAGGCGAAGCTGAAGCCGACCTATGACCGCATCGGGCTGCGGGAAGGCCGTCTGGAGCTGATGAGCGGCATCCGCGAGCGCCGTTTTTGGGCGGCGGGCGTGCTGCCCAGCGAGGCGGCGGCCAGGGCCGGGCGGCAGGCCATGGCGAAGGCCCAGTTGGCTCCCGAAGAGGTGGGGGCGCTGCTGTTCTGCTCGGTGTCCAGAGACTTTGCGGAGCCGGCCACGTCCACGGTGGTTCACCGTCTTCTTGGCATGGGTTCCCAAACAATGAACTTTGACATCTCAAATGCCTGTCTTGGAGCGGTTTCCGGCATCGTGACGCTGGCGAACATGGTGGAATTGGGGCAGACTGAAGCCGGTTTGGTGGTCTGCGGCGAAAACGGCGAGCCTTTGGTGGAGACGACCATTCGCGCGCTGAACGACGATCCCACGGCGGACCGGCGGCGCATGAAAGGCCAGTTCGCCTCGCTGACCATCGGTTCGGCGGCGGCGGCGGTGGTGGTTCGCCGGCTGGAGAAGAGTCGGTTTGGGCATCGGCTGCTGGGTGGGGCCTGCGTGGCCAACTGCGCCTGCAACGGCCTTTGCCAAGGTGATGTGAAGGGCGGCATGACCTCAAAAAGCGCCCCCGTCATGACAACGGACAGCTCCGCCCTGCTTCAGGAGGGGGTCAACGTGGCGGCGGACATGTGGCGGCAGCTGTGCACGGAGTTGGAGTGGACGTCCCGGACGCCCGACGTGGTATGCACCCATCAGGTGGGCAAGGCCCATCGGGAGCTGCTGTTTCAACGACTTGGCTTGGACGAGACGGCGGATTTCTCTGTGTTTGAACGCTTTGGAAACTGCGGCTCCGCGTCCCTTCCGCTGGCCTGTGCGCTGGCGGAGGAGGCGGGGCGCCTGCATCGCGGCGACAAGCTGGCCATGCTTGGCATCGGCAGTGGCATCAACTGCATGGGCCTTGGGGTGGAATGGTAGGAGGAGAGAACATCGATGACAACCATTAAATCCATCGTGGGCAGGGAGTTGCTGGATGCGACAGGCATCCCCATGCTTGAAGTGGACGTGCTTTTGGAGTGCGGTGTCTTGGGCCGTGCCGCCGTGGCGCAGCCCGATGGAGACGACCCCGCGTGGTTTCAGCTCCGTGACGGAGACCCCGCCCGTTATGGAGGGCAGGGGCTGGGCATGGCGGTCTCCACCATTGGAAATCATATCATGCCGGAACTCAAGGGGTTAGATGTTTTGGACCAACATCGGCTCGATCAGGAGTTGAAGAATATGGACGGCACGCCAGATTATCGGAGCATTGGCGCGAACACGGTTCAGGCGGTGTCCTTCGCGGCGGCGCAGGCGGCGGCTTTGGCCCTTGACCTGCCGCTGTTTCGCTATTTGGGCGGCGTTCAGACGGTGACCCTGCCGTTGCCCTGCTTCGCCATGGCGGGAAGCCCGTCCGGTGCCCATATCTCCTTGACACCACGGGAGATGCATCGTTTTCGCGAAGCCCTGCGCACCGGCGCCGAAATCCATCGTCATTTGGGGGAGGAGGCGCGCAATCGCGGTTGGGGCCAGGCGGTGAATGAGCGAGGCGCCTGGATGGCCGACGCCACGGCGGAGGAGTGGCTGGACGCCTTGATGTTCGCCGTGGAGAAGAGCGGCCGCCACCCCGAAAGCGACGTGGAGATTGTCGTGGAGGGCGCGGCGCTTCCTCCAGAGGTGGCCGCCCGCTATCCCCTCGCGGCGTTGAACGACTATGACCGGTTGCATCCCACTGGCCATGGGACACTTGGAGAGGTGATGGCGCGGGCTGAGGCGTCCGCCCGACCGCTCATGCTGTGCGACTGCCGCGGCGGGAGCGACGACACGTTTGAGGCGGATTTGGCGGTGGCGGTCCACGCCCGGCGGCTGATGGCGGGTGCGCCGTGCCGTCATGAGCATATGGCGAAATATAATCAGTTGTTGAGGATAGAGAATCTGTTGGATGGAGTCGCCCGATTGGCTTAGCGGCGGTTTCGAAGACTGAATTTGGATGATAGGAAGGAACGAACGAAGATGGCGTTGACGCTGACAGAAAAACTTATTCGGGCTCATTTGGTTGAGGGTGAATGCATTCCCGGCAAGGAAGTGAAAATCCGCATTGACCAGACGCTGTGTCAGGACGCCACGGGCACGATGGCGTTTCTTGAGCTGGAGGCCATGGGCGTGGAGAGGGTGAAGACCGAGCTGTCCGTCCAATATGTGGATCACAACACCAGCCAGATGGGGCCGGAGAATCCCAATGACCATCTGTACCTTCAGAGTGTCTGCGCGGCGAAAGGCGTGCGTTTCTCACGTCCAGGCAACGGGATATGCCATCAGGTTCATTTGGAGCGCTATGGAGTCCCCGGCAAGACGCTGTTGGGGTCGGACTCCCATACCACCACGGGCGGCGGCATTGGCATGCTCGCCATGGGAGCCGGCGGCCTGGATGTGGCGTTGGCCATGGCCGGAAAGCCCTACAAGTTGACCTTCCCGAAGGTCATTGGAATCCGGCTGACGGGGCGGCTGGCTCCATGGGTCTCCGCAAAGGATGTGATTTTGAAGGTGCTTTCCATTTTGGGCAGCAAAGGCAACGTGGGCACCTCCGTCGAATATTTTGGGCCGGGGGTGGCCACGTTGAGCGTGCCGGAGCGGGCCACCATCGCCAACATGGGAACGGAATTGGGCGTGACCTGCTCCGTCTTCCCCTCCGATGAGGCCACGCGAGAGTTTTTGGCGGCGGAGAACCGCGTGGAGTCGTGGACGCCTCTTGCCGCGGACGACGGCGTGCAGTATGCCCGCGTCATCGACATTGATTTGGGCAGCCTGGAGCCCATGGCGGCCTGCCCCTCCAACCCCGGCAACGTGAAGACAGTGGCGGAACTGGCAGGCATGAAAGTCTCCCAAGTGCTCATCGGCTCCTGCACGAACAGCTCTCTGAAGGACTTGCGCATGGTGGCCGCTGTTTTGAAAGGGCGCAGTGTGTCGCCTGACCTCTCCGTGGGCATCGCCCCTGGAAGCCGTCAGGTTCTGGAGATGCTCTGCAATGAAGGAGGCCTGGCCTCCATGATCGGCGCGGGCTGCCGCATTTTGGAAAGCGCCTGCGGCCCCTGCATCGGCCAGGGCTTCAGCCCCGCCAGCGGAACGGTCAGCGTCCGCACCTTCAACCGCAATTTCCTGAACCGCACAGGCACGAAGAACGACCAATGCTATCTGGTCAGCCCGGAGACGGCGGTGGCCACTGCGTTGACCGGCTGTCTGACCGACCCGCGGACCTTGGACATTCCCTATCCCGAATGGAAGATGCCGGCCCATTTCCACATTGACGACCGCATGGTCCTGCTGCCCGCCGACGGCGCCACCGACATTGTTCGCAAGGAGACCATCGGCGCACCGCCCCACTGCACGCCCCTTCCGGACGAGTTGGACGGCGTCATCCTCCTGAAGGCAGGAGACAAGATCACCACGGACCATATCATGCCCGCTGGCGCCTATCTGAAGTACCGCAGCAACATTCCGGTCTATGCCCGCTACGTCTTCGAATGCTTCAACGATGCCGGCAAGCCCACCTTCGCGGAGCGGGCGGCGGCCGTTCGGGACAGCGGCCGCATTGGCGTCATCGTGGCCGGCGAGAGCTATGGGCAGGGGTCCTCCCGCGAACATGCGGCCATCTGCCCCATGTATTTGGGCGTGCGGCTGCTGCTCGCCCGCTCCTTTGAGCGCATCCACACGGCCAATCTGGTGAATTTTGGCATACTTCCGCTGCTGTTCCGCGACGCGGACACGTTGGAGATGCTGTCGGAGGGGGCGGCGGTTCGCGTGAAGAATCTGCGCGACCAATTGCGCTCCGGTGGGGAAATTCACGCCACTGTTGTGCAAAATGGTCAATCAGAGGATATTGTATTAGTCAACATGTTGTCTGCCGCCGATGTGGAGATGGTGCTCCGCGGCGGTGTGTTGTGTGGCGATTAACGGCGAAAGCGTGACGAATGGGACACCCTGAATTCAGTTTTAGCCGAATTGGCGTGATTGGCAGCGGCGGCATGGCCCAATTGAGCAATGCGCTGTTGGAGGACGGCACCCATGTGGTTGTCCGCGAACTACTTCTGCAGAAAGTCTTTATGCTGGAGCAGCAGATGCGCTTCCGCAACGGCTGCCGGATTCGGGAGATGCTCAGTGCCAGTCCCCATATCGTCAAATCGTTGGGCAGACGGTCTTTCACGTTGCTGCCCTATGAGGTCATCGAGTATTTCGAGTCCAAGAACCTGAAGCTTCAGCTGAATTCACAGCCGGAGTTGGTCAAACGCTATATGACGGAGATCATTCGGCAGGCGGCGGAGGCCCTCGCGTGGGTCCATGAAAACGGCTATATGCATCTGGACGTGAAGCCCGAGAATTTTCTGGTCAGTTTTCGGGGCGCGAACAAGGTGATGGTCAAGCTGACGGATTTCGACCTGACCACGCCAAAGGACAAGACGGGCCCCCGCCCCCAGCGGGGGACGCCGGCCTACATGGCTCCGGAGCAGATTACCCGAAAGGTCTGCTCGCAGGCGTCGGATGTCTTCGCCTTCAGCATCATGGCCTATCGGGTCGTGACTGGCAAGATGCCCTTTTTCGGCAACAACCTGAAGCAGGTGCTGCGGCATCAGGCACGGGAGACGGTGAAGGCGGAGGCGCCGATCTACTGCAATCCGGATGTCCCCCGCAGCCTGAACACCGCCATCATGTTGGGCCTTGAAAAGCGGGAGAAGGATCGGATTCCCACCATGTCCGAATGGCTTAAGGTGCTGGAAAGCCATTCGGATGGGAATTAGCAACAGGGCGAGCCCCTGGGAGATGCGTCTCCCTCTGATTTCACAGCTCCAACTGGGGACGGAGGAGGTCAAAGATGGAAGCCAATAGGACCTTGTTGCAAATGAAGTTCGCGCGTGTGGTGGCCATGTTTGCCGAACAGCAGGGGCTTTCTGTGGAGCAGGCGCTGGCGCTTTTTTACCATTCGGAGACCTATCGTGAGCTGAGTGAGGGCATTGCCGATCTGCATTGCCGCAGTGACCAATATGTCACCGATGAATTAAAGGCCGAATATTTCCAATAGCGTATGGGGTTTCCGTGGGGTTCAGGTTTTTGTGACTATTTTGAAGTTTTATATAACATATTGATTATAAGGAACTTACATATGATTCAACGGTCTATGTCTTTGATGCTCTGCGTGGCCCTCTCCGTTTGGGCCTATCAGATTGACTTGCCGGAGGATGCGATTCCCGCCGAAAAGACGGCCAAGACGGAGCTGGCGGCCGGTCTGGAGAAGATGGGGCTTCCGGCGGACGCGCTTCCGCCGTTTCATTTGGGGCAGACGGAACGGGCCGCCGCCGTCTTCGGCGTCTCATGGGATGCCTTGAAGCCGGACCAGATTCTGCTGAAGTGGACGAAGGAGGGCATCTTCCTGAGCGGAGCAAGACCCCGCGGCACCCTGTATGCCGTGGATGAGTTTCTGGAGCGCTGCGGCGTCCGCTATTGGTCGGAGACGGCGACCCACTATCCCAAATTGACGCAACTGCCGTTCACGGAACTAGATATCTCCTATGCGCCGCCCTTTTTCATGCGGGGGATGAACGCGAGCGCGTTGGTCCGCAGTCCCCGCTTTGCGGTGTCCATGCGGAACAACGGGACGGGATGGGGCATTGCCGAAGAGCTTGGCGACTGCATCGGCATTTGGGGATGGTGCCACACCTTCGGCCAGCTCATTCCCCAAGAGGCGTATTTCGAGAAACATCCGGAGTGGTTCAGCCTGATTGACGGCCAACGCGTTCCCAATGGACAGCTTTGCCTCAGCAATGCGGACATGCGCCACCAGCTGACGGAGACGGCGAAGGGCATCTATCGCGACTGGCATGGCGAAATTTTCTCTATCTCCATCAACGACAACAATTTAGGATGCCAGTGCGAGGCGTGCAAAACACTGGACGCCGCCTATGGCGGGCCTTCGGGGACCAACCTTTGGTTCGTGAATCAGGTGGCGGCGGAGTTGAAGGCGGAGTTCCCTGAAATCCTCATTGACACCTTGGCCTACGCGCATACGGTGTCGCCGCCGAAGAACATCGTTCCTGCGGACAATGTGCTGGTGCGTCTTTGCTTCATCGGCGGCAATTTCGCCTTCCCGCTGGACTCTCCCGTCAATGCGGTCTGCCGCGAGCAGCTGGAGGAGTGGAGCCGCATTGCCCCCCGCCTGTCCATTTGGACTTACGAGGCGGATTTCAACAACTTCTACATTCAGCATCCCAACATCCGCAACTTCGCGGCGGATTTGCGGCTGTTTCGGGACCATCATGTCTGCACCATCTTTGAGGAGGCCACGGCCCAAAGCTGGGGCTGCGAGGACTTTGCGGAACTGCGGGTGTATCTGGTCAGCAAGCTGATGTGGAATCCGGATGTGGACCAGGCGGCGCTGACGGCGGAGTTCGTCAACGGCTATTACGGCGCGGCAGCGGCCCCCCATCTGCTGGCGGTGCTGGCGGAAATCGACCATGAGGTCGGCCATAACCCAAGTGCCTGGGCGGGAATCGAATGCGCCACCACGGGAACTTGGCAGTCTTTGGAGAGTCTGATGCGTTGCCATCGCCATGTCGAGGCGGCGCTGAAGGCGGTCGAAGGGGACAAAGTCCATTATGATAGAGTCAGAAAGACTTCTCTATCAACAGCTTATGCAATCTTGACCCGTCGGGAGGCCACGCGGTGGTGCACGACACAGGGGGCGTTGGCGGAACTGAACCTTGAGGAACTCCTTCATCGCACGTTGGCGTGGAGCCGCGAGTTTGGCTATGAGAAGATTGGAGAGAACTTTGAGACCTTCGCCGCCCGTCTGGAGAAGATTGTGGGGCCAAAGGAGGAAATGTCCATTCCAGATGTCTTTAAGAACCTGTCCCCGAATGATTTAGCTATGGTTCCGTATCCCCTGTTCACCATCAAGTGCCAAGGCTTGTGGAATTGGGTGGTGGACGATCCCACCGCCGCCTTGGGCAAGTCGGTCATGTTTACGGGAGACATCCCCACGTGGCTTCTGGAGGCTCCGTGCAGCCTGCCGGACTACCATGGCAAGTGGGATGTTTACGCGGAACTGCGCTGCGAATGCGACGACGGGGAGGCGGTGGCGCTGTTCATGCCCTTCTACGATTGGGGGGCGTCCTGCGAGACTCCCGGCCTCACCGTGATGGCGAAGGACATCGCCGGAACCAGCTTCAAACTGCTCAAAATCGCCACTGTTTCCCTAACGCCAAGCACGAATCTCATCTTCTTCCCCGCAAAGAACAAGGCCATGAAAGTCTTTGTGGACCGGGTTTTCTTTGTGCGGGCCCAAACAAACTGAAGGCTCTACCGCCCATCCGTTTCCATGTCCATTGATCATCGTCAATCGCAAATGCCTACGGGGCAGCGACTTCTGAATAAGAGACCGCTGCCTGTCTGGGCATTTGTGATTGCGCTTCTTGCCGCTGTGACGATGACTGCCCAAGATGATTGGGGCGGTTTTTTGGGGGATTCGTTGTCAGAAGAAGCGTTTTTGGAGTCCCTTAAGCCCATTGAGGATCGACAGCCGCCCTCCATTCTGCCCTCGCTTCTGAAATTGGCCGAGACCGAGGCGAAAGCCGACTCGGCGACTCCCACGGAGGCTGCAAATGCAGTGGAGGAGAAAACAGCGGACCCGCCGCCGACGGATGCCAACGGCCTCCAGCCCCAAAATGATGCCGAAGCTGGCGACCAGGTGATTCCCGAACATTTTTCGGTGGACGGCAACGTGCTCATCAAACGGAATGACGCTGGCACCGTCACGGGCATCACCTATCTGGATGGGGTGGTTCCACGGACCGTCAATTTCTTGGACGACGAAGGGCAGCCCGTCTCCAACGCCGCCCCCAAGCCGCCGTTGACCATGGGCCCCGGCAACCACAGCCTGACGGATATTTTGGCGCGTCCTATTGTCGAGTCGCCCAGCCGGCAGGAAAATCGGCAGAACGCGGATTTCCATCATCAGGAGCGGAGCCGTCAGCAGAATCGTAGTCGTAACAATTTGAGAAATAATAACATGCAAAACTATGGCGGCATGCCCCGCAATCATTGGATGGGAACGTCGAATGCACCGCCCCATTCCTTTGACGGGCAATGAGCCACTTTCTTGAGTAAAACCATGAATGATTCCATCATAACGCTTACCCCGCTGACGGCGGATGACCGGGAGGCCTTCATCCGCGATAACCAATATGCCTTCAAATTTGGCGCCATGGAAGAATTTGGCCAACGGGACGACCATTTGGAGGAGGACGGAGAAATCATCTCCCGAAAGACCATTGAGCGATGCATTGACGAGGGCGAGGCGTATCGCATTCGCCAAGGAGGGAAGATTGTCGGCGGCCTTGTGCTGAAAATCGACAAGAAGACACAGCACAACCACTTGGAGCTGCTGTTCGTGACACCGTCCGTCCACAGCAAAGGCATTGGCCAGGCCGCCTGGAGGGAAGTGGAGCGACTGTATCCTGAAACGCGGGTTTGGGAAACCTGCACCCCCTATTTTGAGAAGCGCAACATCCACTTCTACATCAACAAATGCGGCTTCCATGCCGTGGAGTTCTTCAATGCCTTCCATCCCGATCCCCATGACCCGGAACCAGGGGCCCACGATGACGCCGAAGAGGGCTTCGAGGGCATGTTCCGCTTCGAGAAAGAGATGAAACAGAGTCATAATTAGGAATGGAAATCCATAATGAAAGAGTACGGCTTTGTCCGTACGACTGCCAATGGACGCGGGACGTGGAAAAGTGAAAAGTGAAACAGCAGGCAATCTCCGCAAAAATGAGTCAAAGGCATTGGCATAAGCTCAAAAACGGGATATTGTAGAGACGTGGCCCATGGCGCAGTCCCATGGGCGAAAGACCGGCTCTTGCGGGCCATCATATTGGATTCAGTCAATGGAGAAGGAGTTACCCATGCCGTTCCGTCAGTTCTATCATCGCACCATTCAAGTTGGCAAACGCCTCATCGGCCCTGGTCAGCCCATCTTCCTGACGGCTGAAATCGGCGCGGCCCATTTGGGCAAGCCGGAGAACGTCTTCGCCATGATCAAGGCGGCGGCGGAGGCCGGATGCGACGGTGCGGACATGTTCATGGGCTCCCCCGATGGCTTCTATTGGTGCGAGGGCACCAGCGAACGCAGCTATCGCGAGTTTTGGCGCAACTGCTCCTACACGGACGAACAGTGGACCGAGTTCATCAACTATGCGGACAGCCTGGGCCTCATTCTCTATCCGACTCTGCTGGACGAGGAGGCGGTGGAGCGCTGCCGTCATCTGCCCATCAAAATGGCCAACATCAACAGCGATGACGCCAACAATCCCTTCCTGCTGCGGAAGGCAGTGACGTTGGGCGTCCCCCTGACCATGCATGACATTGACATCACATTGACGGAGCTGAGCGAGGCCATCGCCGTCTTTGAGGAAAGTGGCTTCAAGGACTTGATTGTCCTGCACTCCACCCGTGAAAGCGGCGAAGAGTCCTCCCTGTACCGCACGGCGAACCTGAAGGTGATGGACACCTATCGGCAGGTCTTCGGCAGCTACGGCTTCATGACAGGCTGTGTGGAACATACCACCAGCGACTTCTTGATTTATGCGGTGGCGGCGCTGGAACCCGTCCTCATCTCCAAGCACATCCAGCTCTCGAAGGACAATCCCCACGACACGCTGATCTCCGTCAACACGGCGGACCTGAACATGATGGTCAAAAAGGTGCGCTATGTGGAAATGGCTCTGGGACTGGGAGTTGTGGAATGCGTCGTGGATCATGACGGAAAGCGGCCCGTGCCTTTCCGCCGCAAAGTCCTGGTGGCCAAACGGGACATTCCCGCCGGCAAGGTGATGGAGATGGACGACTTCTGCGCGAAGCGTCCCGGCAACATCAAAGGCGTCGCCCCCATGCAGTACATCCATCTTTTGGGTGCTACGGCCAAACAGGACATCGCGAAGGACACGCCGTTGGATTTCGAGCTGTTCGAGAACATTCAGCCCGCCCCCTACAAGTATCCGCCCCTCAAGACCTATCGCATCGGCACCACGCTGGACAATCTGCACGGAGCCTAAATGCCTGACTAGCAATTTTCTAGAGCAACTAGAGCTTCTAGAAAATTACTAATTCCCAATTCCTAATTCCCAATTCCCAATTCCCAATGCGATGTTCTTCCTCGTCTTCATCCTTCTCGTCTGCGGCATGACGGCCTTCGACTGGTGGTGGCTGCGTTGCGCGTTTCTGAGCCGCCATCCCGTGTGGGCCGTCCTGCTGCTCGCCTTTATGCTGGCGTTGCTGCTGTTGCCGCCCGTGCTGCGGCATACTCTCGGCAAATACACCATTTTGCGGATTATGGAGGAGGCCTCGTGGATTTGGCTGGCATGGTCCTTCTGGCTCGCCTTCTGCTTTTGCGGTTTCACCCTGTGGAACCTGACCGCCAAGCTTTTTGGAGCATTTCATCTAAGTATCTCAATACCAATGATTTCCGCATGGACGGCGGCGTGGGCGGCCATTGCCCTCACGCTGTTGGCGACCATTTGGGGCGTGGTGGAGGCGGATGCCATCCGCGTCAAGACCGTGAAGATTGCTTCGCCGCGGGTGCCGAAGGAGGCCGACGGCTATCGCATCGCGTTGGTGAGCGATGTCCATCTGGGCGGCGCGGCCACGTGGCGGCGGCTGGAGAAGACCGTGCGGCTGGTGAATGCCACGGAGGCGAATCTGATTCTCAGCGCCGGCGATCTCATTGACGGGAAGAGCGAGCGGGAACGTCAGCTGGCGGCCGCGTTGGATTCCATGCATGGGGCGGCGGGCTGCCAAAAACTGGCGGTGACGGGAAACCACGATGTGTATTCGGGACTGGACTTCAGCCGCCAATGCCATGAGGCGGCGGGCTTCCTGCTGCTTGACAACGCAGGACGGCAGCTGGCTCCATGGCTTTGGATCTATGGCGAAAAGGATCCTGCAAGTGGTTGGCATCCAGGATATAAGACATCACGAGACCCCGTGGTTCCTCCCCACGCATGGCCAACGGAGCTGAAGCCGGAATCGGGCGTTTTCCGCCTCCTCCTCAAACACCGTCCCGATGGCCGCAGCGCGGTCTTCGGTGAACAGGCCGTCTTCGATTTGGCGCTTTCTGGCCACAGCCACGGCGGTCAGATTTTTCCCTTCAATCTGCTGGTCCGCCTTCAGCATCCCTTTACGGAAGGGCGGCTGCATCGTCTGCCAAACGGCATGGGGCTTTATGTGTCTCCGGGTACAGGCGTGTGGGGCCCTCCCTTTCGCGTCCTGGCCAGGCCAGAAGTGACGCTTTTTATTCTAACTCATTCTGATGCAATGAGTTGCGATAATTCAAAAGGCGGGGAGACTCCATGACGGCTGTTCATCTCCAAACCGAACGGCTGAAACTGGTTCCCGAAGAGACGGCGTTTCTAGAGACCGCCTACGCCATTGCCTCCGACCAAGAAGCGAATCGGCTTATGCTATACATGCCCGTAGCATCAAAGACGGAAGTGTATGACTATCTGAAACTTGCAGAAGATGAATGGAAAAGCCCCCTGGAGGAGCAAGTCCGCTTCTATTTTGCTATCTTGCTGGACGGGAAGCACATCGGGGAAATCAGCATCGACATCATTGACGATGGCGTTGGCGAATTCGGCTGGATTCTCCAAAAGGACTATTGGCGGCGGGGCATCGTTAGCGAGGCAGCCCTCGCCCTGTTGGATTTCGCCCGCGACACCCTGCATCTGAAGCGCATGGTGGCTCATTGCGACACGGAGAACGTGGGCTCCTATCGCGTCATGGAGAAGCTGGGGATGCGGCGCGTGGCGGAATATGGTGGCCGACGGAACCGTCTGGCTCCCGAAGAGGAACGGCGGGAGCTGCGCTATGAGTTGGAATTTCCATAAATAATTGATAATAAATGACTTAAATGATTCCATAAAATACACGGAAGAACACAGAAGGAGAGGATAGTTTCACTTTTCACAAAAGGTCCTAAAGGACCGCTGTCTCTGGGATGTCCCCCCTGCGGAAATGGTTCACCTTTTTCATGAAGAGGATAAAGCGCGTCCGCCATTTCCGTAAGGGGGACGCCTCCAGAGCCCCGCGCTGCTTCAGTGCGTTTTGCGAAAAGGGGACTTGAGTCATTGTGTATTGGGAGAGAATGGGTTAGAGAACCGAAATGCGGAAGGAGCACCATGAGAGCATTTGACCGAGAGATAATCGTCCATCACGAGACGAAGGATCGCGAGGGCTATATTCCCGTGCGGGGCCAGGTCAGCATCCCCTTTGAGGTAAAGGCGTCCAAAGGCCCCGTGACCCACCGCCTGCGGCTATTGGGGGAGCCGGACTATTTTTGGAAATGGCGCACGGAAAAGGGCTCGCCCTATGCCATCTCCATGTCCATTGATGATGTGCTGACGACGCAAGACACGTATCAGGAGACATTTGCGCTGGAGTTTCCCGGTCCTGGAGACAATCACCCGCGAAATGCGTATCTCAAACTGTTTCAGAAAGATCTGCAGCCCGGAGCGAAATGCGACTTTACCATTCCCATCAAGACGGACGGCTTCCGATGCAAGGGTGAGGCCGGAGTTCATCTGGAGATTTATCTTGCGAAGAAAGGCCGCCATCCCAACGATGTCTTCGATGCACCTGACAAGGTGGTAGATTTGGCGTTTCCCGATGGCACAAGGGACTGGACCGTGCTGAAAACCACCTTTGCCATGCCCAAAAAGGCGGTCTGCGCCATCCTGCGGCTCGGCGTCCGAAACACGGCGGGCAAGCTGCGTGTCGGCTCGCCGCGGCTCACGTTCAACGGCGGCGAAAACGTGATTCCGCCGCTGGCGAGAACCCAAAGTCGCTTGGACACATTCAACTATCTGGGAGAGAATCTGTCGCGGCGGGACTGGCTGGAATGTGCCGTTGACATCGACGGCAAGGAGATCTTCCGCGGCGAAAAGTACACCTGCATCGTCCGCCGACCGGAGTTCACGTTCGAGGCCGGCACGCTGAGACCGGGGCGGCATGTGTTCACGCTGCGGCTGTTGAACGACTATGAAAACGCCGTGGGATTCATTGTGCAAGGTCTTGAACTGCACACACTTGGCAATCATGATTTCGAGCTGGTCGGTGCCCCCGAGACGGCGGAGCCCAACGCGGTCTTCACCGCCGTCATTCGCACGACGGTGCCGCAAGTGACCGTTGCTGTTGGAAATCAGCGGTTTAGCTTCGCCGAGCCGGGGCTTCATGGCCTTTCGCTGAAGGCCCCCGCCGCCGGCACGCGCACCTACACCCTTGCCAGCGGAGGCTTCCGCGACCGCTTCATGGTGACGGCCGTGCCGGCCTCCGTCCCTGCCGTCTATTTGAGCACGGGGGACGCCATCTACATTCCGCAGACCATCGAGGACATGGAGCGCTATCTGGAGTGGTATGTGGCGAAGCGCATCGGCAACAGCATCTGCTTCCGCCATTCCTACCGTTGGGGCGGCGGCCGTAGCCTCAACGAACCCATGTGGCGCAAAACCATGGCCATCCTCAAGGAAATCGGACTCCATTACACCCTCATGGTGGACGGACGCGAGCTGCCGGGCATGACGGCGAATCCGCCCGACCGGTTGCTCAAGGGGCCGCTCTACATCGGGCGGCGCTCCCATGAAAACGACGGCTCGCTCTGCTATTGGAACAACCACTTGTGGCGCCACGAGCCGTTCCCCGAACCCTACGGCGACATCCTTTCGCGAACCGTGGACCCCGGCGGCATTCAGCCTCACATCCGCCCGAAGCGGGATGGCGACAAGACGTGGTGGTTCTTCAATCCGGAGCAGTCGAAGACCGTCAAGGCGGCGGCGGAGTACTTTGTGGCCAACCTCAAGGACGCCAAAGGGGAGTCCACGCGACATTCGGGGCCGTCCACCTTGTTCCGCTACTTCTTCCAGGCCGGATACAAGGGCCTTCTGGCGGAGCAGATGTACGGTCCGGAGGAGGTGATTCTGTCCTCGCTGCGCGGCGCGTCGCGGGCCTATGGCGCGGCGGATTTCGGAACCCATCTGGCGACCCAATGGAGCTCCACCCCGCATGACACTCCTAGCCACGCAGCCCGCTATTTCCTCTCGCTGGCGGTCAGCTATCTGCACGGCGCCTGCGAAATCAACACGGAGGAGGGACTTTGGCGGATGGAGAAGGACTATGCCGACCATGACCGCTTCAGCCGCTGCTGCGTCCTGCATCAGGAGGCTCACGAGGCCTTCCGCCAATTCATGGAACGCCATCCGCGAACCGGCCGTCTCGTCACGCCAATTGCCTGCATTCAAGGACGTTACGATGGATGGCGCTGTTTCGGAAAAGGCAATGTGTGGTGCAATGCGGAGGCTCAATGGCAATTCGGCGCGGCAGAGGAGTCCTTTGACCTTGTCAAGCTGTTCTATCCGCGCAGCAAGCTGGATTCCATCTATGTGGACTCTTGTCCGGATGCACCGCAGGGATGGTACACGGGAACCCCCTACGGCTTCGTGGATTTGCTTCCCTTCGAGGGCAATTGGGCGGACTATGGAGCCATCGCCTTCCTCGGCTGGCACTCCTATGAGAAGGGCGACGGCGAGAAGATGTTGGAGTATGTCCGGAACGGCGGTCAGTTGTTGCTGTGTCGCAGGCATTTAAACATGGAGTTGACACGGGGTGGCCAGATTCGGCTGCCCGTCGGCGAGGCGGCGTTGGACACCTTGCTGGGCGCAGGATGGAAAACGGCGACTGGCCTGCGGGTGAGGCGAATCGGCGCGGGAACCGTTCATTTCATGGCATCGGACGAATGGCCGGCGGCCTCCATCCGCCATGCCTATGAAGCGTGCCTTAAAGGACTTGCGGAACAGATGGCGGAACAGGAGGCGGCTCGTGGCTGGATTGAGGCCAATGAGGACGTGGAGTTCGCCTGCTATGAACAGGCGGACGGGTCCCGCGTGTTTGAGCTTCTCAACATCCGCTGGTGGGACCGCAAAACCTCGACAGTGGTGTATCACCATGGCAAACGCCGCAAGACCATTGCCGTTCCCTTTGGCGAAATTCTGGAATTTATTCCATAACATATTGATAATCAAGTAGATATATGTGTGTTCGCTATTTGACGCCAATCCAGCGGGAGGCGGTTCAGGAGCTTGTGGAGCTGCTCATGGCCCTTTCCATCCGCGTTCCGGAGGAATTGCTTTGGAAGCGGAAGAAGCCGGAGGTCGCTCCGGGCGTGCAGGCGCCGATCATCGTCATTGGCTCCATCATGGTGCCTGCCGTCTGGGGCTTCTCCAAATGGGACGGCAAGGGCCTTGTGTTCAACGCGCGGAGGGAAAGTCTGGCCTCCAGCCCCTTCTTCACGCCGCATTTGTCGCGGGGCCGCTGTCTGGTTCCCGCAACGGCGTATTTTGAATGGGAGCATTTGGCTAATGGCCATCGTGGACGCAAGTTCCGCATCGGCCCGACCCATGGCCGCACCCTGTTCATGGCCGGATTGGCACGGCGAAATGCCGAAAAGGCCATCGAATACACAGTGGTGACCTGCGAGGCCACGCCGGAGCTGAAGCCCATTCACAGCCGAATGCCTTTGCTGCTGTCTCCTGAAGACGGACGCAAATGGCTCTCCCGCGACATGGACGGCCCGCTTCCCGAACAGCCCATGACCCAGTTTGAAGTTAAGCCGGAAGATGCTGACAATGAGGAGGTTAGAGAGTTAGGATTTTAACGTGGCGTTTCAGAATCTTAGCCATATTTTGTAGCGGTAATTCAGCCCCAGCGGGGCTGAATCGCAGTCGCTAAATCTGCTTTGGGGTTAGGGGGTGAACGTCAAATTTATACAAGACAATATTGCATTTATTGCAATATTTTGATGCCCCGAAAGGACGCCATGGCTTCAAATATGAAAAATGCGGAAACGCGTTTAAAGGGGGCTAGAAGGGCCTTTTGGTGTTTTAGGTATTAATATACCTAAAAGGGGTGTCCGTTCCGTAGAGCGCATTCTAGAGGGCATAGCGGCCATTGCCTCTTCAAAAATGTGTGGAACGACAGTCAAACGCCGCAATTGGGGCCATTGCCGCATAATGGCCGCCACAAGACCTCGATTCTCTTGAAAGCTTGCAAAAAATGCAATGTTTTGCCGCGTTGAACGGATTAAACATAACCACCAAAGTGAAAACAGAACGCTTTGGGGTATTCTGTGGGTGCTGTGGATGATAAACATTTCTTTGGTGAACAGAGCATGATGATAAAAGAAATGCCGACATCGCGTCGCAATGTCAGATTCTGCGTGCTGAAGCCTTGAATATGAACCTGTTTGGCAATACATTAAAGGCATGTCATGCCAAATGGGTTGGCAGGCACGGCGACATGGACGCCGCTCCGCGCGGAAACGCGCTATCCATGGAGAGGAAAGAAGATCATGGGAGTACGAGTTCGTTTTGCCCCCTCGCCCACCGGGCAGGTTCATATAGGGAACATACGGGCGGCCATTTTCAACTGGCTGTTTGCGCGACATGAAGGCGGCACGTTCCTGCTGCGCATCGAAGACACGGATTTGGAGCGGTCAACGCCACAGGCCATTGCCATGCTGCTTCAGGTCATGGAATGGCTGGGACTGGACTTCGACGAGAAGCCGCCGCTGTATCAGACCTCCCAAGTCGCCCGCCATTTAGAGGCGGCCCAGCGGCTGTTGGCGCAGAACGACGCCTACAAGGACAACAAGGGCGGCGGCGGCGAGGCCATCGTGTACCGCATCCCCTTCCATGCGGAGGCCATTCCCGGCGTCGCCACGGTGGGGACGGTGGAAGTGCCTGTCCATCCGGATGTTCCGGTGGTCGTCAGCCACAAGGGCGTCAATTATGCGGGCATTTCCGCCAAAGGGACGCAGGCGCCTGGCGGCTGCTGTCTGGCGGGCTGCAAGGACCTTCAGGTTCTGGACGCGGAGGGCAAATGCCTCTTCGAGCTGGCCGGCAAGGAGGACGCCATCCTGCAGGACGGCGCCGTGTTCACCGTGGAGCGGGCAGCCAAGCTGCGCTTCACGCGGCGCACCATCACCTATCACGATTTGGTGAAGGGCGACATGACGAAGCCGCTGGACAGCATGCGAGACGTGGTGATCGTGCGCAGCGACGGCTCCCCCGTCTTCCATCTGGCCAACGTGGTGGACGACATCACCCAAAAAATCACCCACATCATTCGGGGCGACGACCATGTGGAGAACACATTCCGCCATATCATGCTCTTCAGCTCATTGGGGGCGACGCCGCCCGCCTATGGGCATCTGCCCATGATTGTCAATGCGGCGGGCAAGCCCTACAGCAAGCGGGACGGCGACGCCTTCGTGGGGGACTTCAAGGATAAGGGCTATCTGCCGGAGGCGCTGTTCAATGCGCTGACGCTGTTGGGATGGTCTCCAGGGGATGACCGCGAGAAGATGAGCCGTCAGGAGCTGGTGGAGGCGTTTACGCTGAACCGCGTGCTTCACGCCTCCGCCCAGATGGACGTGCAGAAGCTGACCAATCTGAACGGACAGTACATTGCCGAGCTGCCTGCCGACCGCTTCCGCGAGCAGGCGAGGGAGTGGCTGGCCAAATACGAATGGGGCAAAGACGTGGACGAGAGCTTGTTCGGCCAGGTCTGCGCGCTGATGCAGAGCCGTGTCAAGCGCTTTGTGGACATCGAACAGTGGAAGTATTTCTTCGTGGACGTGCCCGACTATGACGAGAAGGTCTGCGCGAAGCATGTGAAGGGCGAGGCGGTCCTCAACGGGCTGCGGCTGCTGGAGCAGCGCTTCGCGGCGCTTCCCGCCTTTGACGCGGCGACGGTGGAGCAGGCGGTGGAGGCGGTCTGCGGCGAAGTGGAGCTGGCCCATGGCAAGCTGAACCAGCCGTTGCGGGCGGCCATCACGGGCACGGGCATTGGAGCCGGCATCTATGAGACGGCGGAGCTCATCGGTCGGGAGAGGGTGCTTCGTCGTTTGGCTAAATGCTTGAGTGACAATGATTTACAGAACGGCGGCCAGTAAAGGGCGCCATGGAGAGACGAAGGGAGGAACACCTATGAGCCAGACATTGCCGACCATCGCCATCGTGGGGCGCCCCAACGTGGGCAAATCCGCCTTGTTCAACGCGGTGTTGGGGCGTCGCGTCTCCATTGTCCATGAGCAAAGCGGCGTGACGCGGGACCGGGTCGCCGCGCCGGCGGAGCATTTCGGCCGCCGCTTCCTGCTGGTGGACACCGGCGGGCTGGGCACCCATGCCAAAGAAAAGAACGTGGACCTGTTCGATGGCATGATTCGGGAGCAGGTTCTCGAACTGGTCAAGGAGGCCGCCGCCGTCATTTGGGTCGTGGACTTTCAGGCCGGCATCACGCCGCAGGACGAGGAGGTGGGCGATGTCCTCCGCAAAGCCGGCGTCCCCGTGGTGATCGCGGCCAACAAGGCGGACAACGCCACCATGCGGGCGGACGCCTACGGGGTCTTTGCCCCTTTGGGCTATTCGGACATCATCGGCACCAGCTGCTCCCACACCACTGGCGTCAGCGAGCTGATGGACGTGGTGATGAAGCACGTTCCCGCGGTGGAGGAGGCTCCGCAGCAGGAGCCGGAGCGGCTGAAAGTGGCCGTCGTCGGCCGTCCCAACGTGGGCAAATCCTCCTTGGTCAACCGGCTGATGGGAGAGAAGCGCGTCATGGTCAGCGACATTCCCGGCACGACGCGGGACGCCATTGACATCCCCCTGGAGCTGGACGTGAACGGAGAACCCCTTCCCATCACCTTGATCGACACCGCCGGCATGCGCCGCAAAAAGCAGGTGGACACCGTGGTGGAGTTCTTCAGCCTGTCCCGTTCGGAAGCGGCGATAAAGCGTTGCGACATCGTGCTTTTCATCATCGATGGAACCGATCCGTGCTCCACGCAGGAGCGCCGCATCGGCCGCGTCATCGTGGAGGCGCAGAAAGCCTGCATCATGCTCGCCAACAAGTGGGATCTGGTGGCCGCCGACGGAACGAAGCCCAAGGACTTTCTGGCGCGGATCCGAGAGGAGATGCCCTTCATGGAGCATGCGCCCCTCATGCTGATTTCCGCGTTGAACGGCTACAATTTCAAGCACATCGCCAGTCGGCTGCTGCACGTTCGCGAGCAGATGAACGTGACGGTGCCCACCTCGGTCCTGAATCAGTTCCTGCAGGACACGCTGGCGCGGAATCCGCCGCCGAGCACGGGCTTGAAGCGCTTCAAGATCTACTACGGGACCATGAAGAGCTGTCCACCACCGAAATTCGTGCTTTTCGTGAACAAAAAGTCCCTCTGTCCCCATCATTATCAGCAGTTTTTGGAGAATCAGCTGCGGGACGCCTTCTATCCGGAGGGCGGCCTGCCCATCCTGCTGGAGCTTCGGGAACGGCAGTCCCTGCAGGACGCCGCCCCCAATCGGGTGGCCGCCGCCGGCGCCAAGCGGCAGAAGGAGACGGAATATCAGGCGGAGCGGCGTCGAAGCATGCGGAGCAAGCGGAAGAAATGAGCCATAACTTCCTAAGTCCGTTGATGTTACAGCCGATGGAGCACCTCGTTCTGGCCTCCGCGTCGCCGCGGCGACGGGAGCTGCTGGAGGCGGCCCATGTGCCCTTTGAGGTGCATCCGGCGGACGTGGACGAGGGTTCCGTCACCGTCGGCGATCCGGCGGAGCGGGTTCGGTTGACGGCGGCGCTGAAGGCGGCCTGCGTCAGTCGGCAGTTTCCAGGTCGGCTGATTTTGGGAAGTGACACAGTTGTTGTGTTGGATTCCGTCTGCCACGGAAAGCCTGACAGTTTGGAGGCGGCGGCCGCCATGCTCCGCGCCTTCTCCGGGCGATGGCATCAGGTCATGACGGGCGTCTGCCTGCGGAGGGACGAAAGCGAAGAGAGCTGGACGGCGGTGGCGTCGGTCCATTTCCGCCCTCTTGACGACGCGACGATCTGCCGCTATCTTTCCCTTGTCCCGGTTCTGGACAAGGCGGGAGCCTATGCCATACAGGAGCACGGCGAGCTGCTTGTGGACGGTCTGGAGGGGCTGAAAAGCACCGTGATCGGGCTGCCCGTGGAGGAAGTTGTCGCCAAAATTTCGAGTAAAGGGGAACCTTAGCCCAATGCGCGTGTTAATACAGAGAGTGACAGAGGCGGCCGTCCATGTGGACGGAGTCTGCGTTGGCCGCATCGGCAAGGGGATGCTCATTCTGGTCGGTGTTCGACAGGGGGACACGTCGGCACAGGCGGACTTCTTGGCTGATAAGTGTCTGGGACTGCGTATCTTCGATGATGCGGAAGGCAAAATGAACCTCTCGCTGACCGAGGTGGGCGGCCAGATTCTCGCCGTCAGCCAGTTCACGCTGTACGGCGATGCGCGCAAGGGCCGTCGCCCCAGCTATGTGGAGGCGGCGCCGCCGGAGACGGCCGAGCCGCTTTACGAGTACTTTGTGGAGAGACTTCGCCAGGGGGGCGTCCATGTGGAGACGGGACGTTTCGGCGCGGACATGGCGGTGTCTTTGGTCAATGACGGGCCAGTCACCATTTGGGTGGAACGGGAGAAGGAAGACTGATGGGAACGAAGATGGACAGGTTTGACCAAAACGGCTGCCCCGAGGCTGTCCGCGGCGGCATGGAGCCGGAGTGGACGGAATCCATGGCGTTGGATTTGGCTAAGTCATTGTGTTCCAGTTATATAGATGATGGTTGCGCGGGTTATGCGGGGCGCAGCGGAATTCCCCAGCGGGATATCATTCTCCTGCTGCTGGAGCAACTTCTGGAACTGCTGTTCCCCGGCTACACGGGACGGAAGGGCTTCTCCCGCGAAGGGCAGTTGTTCTCCACCGGCGATATATTGAATAAGGTATATAAAGGACTGTCCGAGCAGATTGGCAAGGCGTTCATGTTCCGCTGCAAGAGCGTGGACTGCAGCGACCTTTGCCGCGGCCGCGCCTCCCAGACGGCCATGGCGCTGCTGCGAAAGCTGCCCTCCCTCCGCTCCATGCTGTTGGACGACGCGCAGGCGGCTCTGGAGGGGGATCCCGCCGCCAGTTCGTTGGATGAGATCATCTTGGCCTATCCGGGCTTCAAATGTGTCTGCATCCACCGCATCGCCCACGAGCTCTACATGGCGAATGTGCCGCTGGTCCCCCGCGTCATGAGCGAATTCGCCCATTCCGAAACTGGAATCGACATCAATCCAGGGGCCACCATCGGCAGCCATTTCTTCATCGACCACGGAACTGGCGTCGTCGTGGGGGAGACGGCGGTCATCGGAAAGAACGTCAAGCTGTATCAGGGCGTCACGTTGGGGGCGCTCAGCTTCCCCAAAGACGCCACCGGCAAGCTGATCAAGGGCAACAAACGACATCCGAACATCGAGGACGATGTGACCATCTACGCGGAGGCGACGATTTTGGGGAATGTCACCATCGGCCATCATTCGGTCATTGGCGGCAACGTCTGGCTGACCGAGCCGGTGCCGCCCTACAGCAAGGTGACGGTGTCCCCCTCCAAATTACATGTGCAGGTTCGAAATGTCCCGCCAACAAAGAAGGAGCAACAATGAAACAACACCTATTGATGAGTATTCTTGCAGGAGTCATGGGACTCTGCGCGGTCGCCGCGGCAGGGGAGGAGTTTCTGTTCAGCTTCAGCGTGAATGACGCAAGGGCGCTGTATTTTGGCCGTTCGTCCATGGCGTCGGACGGCTATGACGAGGCGGGGGCCAGCAGCTATCAGCATGACCAGGTGGACTTTCCAGAATTGCTGCCTGGAGTCGTCTCCCCCTACGGCAAGTTCTGGCTGCGGGGCAGCGGCGCCTTTGAACGCGGCGCCCTCTGCGATGTGAAGAACGACAGCTATCTGCGGCGGGACATGAAAAGCGCGGACACCAATGCCAGCACCTGGGTGGTGATGCTCGCCGCCGACTATCCGGATTCGGAGACGACGGTGCGTTTCGAGATGCAGGACAATGACTATGGCTTCGGCATCCGCCGAAACCGGCTGACAGGTAGCCTCTCCCTTTGGGGCGAAGATGATACATGCCTGGTGTCCAACATGTTAGACACGGAGTCCTTTCAGTACGTGGTGCCCCGCATGGCCTCCTATCAGATTCGCTACACGGCCAACGCCGCCCAGTTTGGCTATGCCCCCGCCACGCCGGATGTCCTTGACCGCACCGATGAGAGCTACTGGACCGGCAGCACCGCCGCCTTCACCGTCTGCTCCGCCAACGGCGGCGTCACCCTCTCCGGAACGGGAACCGACGGCGCATTCGAAATTTTTCTCGCGGGACCGGAGGACGCCTATGGACAGCGCACCTTTTTGGACACCGCCAATTGTGGCACAGTGGACATCTGGCTGCACGACGGCGAATGGGGCATGAGCTACGGCCTCCCCAACCTGAGCGAGGAGTTCGAGGACATCTACATCCTCTATCGCATGGAGAACAAGGGCGGCTCCGCCATCGCCGCCGTGAAATGCACGCGACCGGACATTGATCTGGACTCGCTCACCGTGACGATCGCCCCCGCCTCCTGCACCTTCAGCGAAGAAAGCCTGTCCGTCACCATGGACAAAGGCAATCCGGACAGCCAGATTTACTATACGGACGATGGCAGCGATCCGCGGGAGAACCTGGACGGCGCCAAACTCTACGCAGGAAAATTCATGATCTCCACGACCTGCACCATCAAGGCGGTGGCCGTTCTGGGGGGCTTCATGGGGAACACGGTGACGGCGAACTATGTGCGTCAGGCGGAATACACCGTCAGCACCATGACGAACACGGAAGGGTGGAATCTGCTTGGAGTCTCCTGCTACATGGTCCCCACGGCGGACGCGGGGCTGCTCTCGGCGGATCCAATCCTGTTTGTGGCGGACGCAAGGACCTTTGCCACAGCCACTTCGGCCACGGATTTCGCCGCCGGCACGGCTTTTTGGCTGTATGGCCCCTCCGCCGCGGGCAAGCGGCTGAAGCTGGACTGCATTGAATATCCGGACAGCGCCTTCGCCCTGAAGAAAGGCTGGCAGCTTTGCGGCGGCGATCCGGCGGTGACCGTGACGGAGTCCATGCAGTGCTGGCGATGGAACGGAACGGCCTATGAACTGCTGCCCACCGGGGAACGGCTGGAGGCCGGAGTCGGCTATTGGATTTACTTGAACTGAACCCCTGAGCAGGGGCTGGAGAGCAAATGAAAGCGCATGTGGCAATTCTACTGATTTTGCTGGCCGGTTGGATGGCATGGAGCCAGGAGACGGCGGAGCCGCCGCAGGTTTTCCGCTTCGATACCGAAGAGGCCCAAGCTCCCGACGAAGGGAAAATCGCCAGAGAGCGGGGGATGCACGCCATGGGCGAAGCCGTCTATGGCGTGGCGGTCACCTTCTTCCAGACCTATTTGGAGAAGACGGGAAACCGGGAGCCGGATTTCGCGGACGCCACGGTGTGTCTGGCTAATGCCTACATCGGCAAGCAGGAGCCTGAAAAGGCGTTGGGGGTTCTGGAGGAGCATGGCCGCCTCAGCGCAGGGCTGGATGACCGGCCGCTGCAGATTCAGCTGGCCTATGCGACTGCACAGGCGCTGTACATGCTGGGGCGATGGGAGGACTGCATCGCCAAATGCCGTCCGCTTCTGGAGGCGGGCACCCCGTGGGAGTATCAGTACAAGGGCGTGATCCTCTATGCGGACGCATGCCAGAAGCTGCAGAAATGGGACGACCTGCTCAAGGTCACCGTGGACTATCTGATGAACAACCCCAATTCGTCCTATCGCTATGAAGTTCAGCGACGTCTGGTGGACGCCTATGTGGTGACGGGACGCATTGACGCGGCGGTGGCCCTTTTGGGCAACATCGGAACCGTCAATGATCCGAAGATGGATCTGCAGCTGGACCTGAAGCGCATCCTGTGCTTCACCTTGCAGGGGGAGTTGGACTCCGCCCAGAAGATTCTGCTGAGGCGCCTCTCCCAACTGCCCAACCGGGCGGACGGCGACTGGTGGAAGCCCCTGTGGGAGCTGGCCTGCGCCATGGAAAAGGCGGGAAAGGACAAGGAGGCGGGGGACTATTTCGTTCTGGCACGGCAAGTTGCGGAGAATGACGAGCAGCGCATTCAATGTCTGCTTCGGCAGACGGAGGCCATGATTCGGCTGCAGCATGTGACGCAGGCGATGAATGTGCTGGAGGCCATTCGAAAGGACTATCCGGACTGCGCGGAGCTGCCTCAGGTGACCATGCGACTCGCGGAGCTGCAGCAGGCCGCGGGAAACCATCTGACCAGCGCTGAGCTGTTTGCGGAACTGGTGAACAATGCAAAAGCCTCTCCGGACATGCGTTACAAAGCGTGGATCAGCCGCGCGAAAAGTCTGGTTCAGGCGGGACAGCTGAATCTGGCCATCGACGCCTATGTCGCGGGAGAGAAGCTGGGGGGCACTGATGAAGAGAGGGCCCAGGCCCTCTTCTGGGCGGGGGAGACCGCACGGGAGGCGAAGAACTACGAGCAGGCGGCTGGCCTCTACGCCCAAGTGGCCGACCAATTCAAGACTACCCGTCTCGCCGCCGACGCACGACTCCGTCAGGCCGTTGCCTATTTTACTCTAAATCGTTACGGTGACGCGGCTAAGGTCTATGGTAAATTTGCGGCGGACTTTCCGGACAGCCCTCAATACGGTGAGGCGCGGATGCAGGAGGGCATCGCCCTGAGACTTGGCGCGGAAACCGCGCAGGACAGCATTCAGGCGGCACAGAAACTGGCCGCCTACGCGGATGAAGCCACGGGAGAGGACACCGCCGTGAAGGCGCTGCTGGAAGCCTATAAGGCCGCCTCCGCCGGAAGCGAACTCAAGCTCTCCGAAACCTATCTGACCCGCATCATCAACGATTATCCTGCATCGGACGGCGTCAGCACGGCCCTCCACGAACGGGTTCTGCTCTATTTCCTCACGGGACGGCCCGATGACGCTCTGCGGGACGCGGAGAGCTATTTCACCTCCTTTGGAACCCATCCGGAGGGAGCGGTGCTTCGGCTGGTTATTGGGGACTATTATGCGGCCCGCGGGGAATACGCCCAGGCCGCCCGCTCTTACTCCCGTCTAATCATAGACTTGCCAAAATCCGAACTGGTTCCCATGGCCCTGTATGAGGGCGCCTATTGCGAATACCGCCTGAAGAATCTGGAGAATGCATTGGGCCTGTTGGAGCAGCTTCGCGCACGGTACACGGAAGGGGAGAAGGGATATGGCGAGGAGCAGCGCATGGCGCGGGCCAAAGGGGAACTGCTCTGCGGAGACATTCTGGCCGACCAGGAGAAGTTCGCCGAGGCGCGGGAGCGCTTCGCGGAGGCGCGAAATTGGGGCCGTGACACGGAAATCGGTCTCCAAGCCCTTGGGCGGCAAGGAGAAATGTGCATGGCATTGGCGGAGGGCGATCCCACCATGTTGGACAAGGCGGACATCTGTTTCCGCACCATCATGGAGTCGGAGAATGTGCCCGAATCCATGTTGGATATGACTAAGTATCGTCAGGCCAAATGTTTAGAGCGACGCGGAAAAATGGAGGAGGCCTTGGACAAATATCTGGAGGTCTGTGTGGCCTATGGGGCGGACGTGGCCCGCGGCCATGTCCGCGACTGGATCTACTACGTGCGCAGCGTCTATGACGCGGCGCGTCTCTATGAGCTTAAGGGCGGCAGGGAGAATCTGCTCAAGGCCGCCCGGCTCTATCGTCGATTGGGGCAGATGGGACTGCCGCCTTCCGCTGACGCCAAGGCACGGGCGGAAGAAATCTACAAGACCCATGAGGAGACGGCGGAGAAATAGGGCGGACAGGCATTATATTAAGATGTTTCCGCGTGCCATGGGATGGTCGTCCATCTCCTTCCATGGCCGCCTCCGGACGAGGGGCGTCTGGATGGGATGGACAAGGTTGTCTTTGGGAGTTTGAATGTCATCACAGGTTTTGAATTCGATATTGGATGCTGTTGGGAATACGCCACTTGTGAAATTGCAACGCATGACGGGCCCGGAGGATGCATCCATTTTGGTCAAAGTGGAGGGACTGAATGTGGGCGGCAGCATCAAGACCCGCACGGCCCTCAACATGCTGGAGGCGGCGGAGGCGGAGGGGCTGCTTCGGCCGGGAGCGGTGGTCGTGGAGCCCACCAGCGGCAATCAGGGGATTGGACTGGCGCTGGTCTGCGCGCTGAAAGGCTATCGCTGCATCATTGTCATGCCGGACTCCGTCAGCGTGGAGCGGGTCAACCTGATGAAACTCTACGGGGCGGAAATCCGTTTGGTCCACGATGACAACAACATCGGCGAATGCATGGACCGCTGTCAGGTTCTGGCGGCCTCCCTTCGGGACAGCATCCCCGGGGCCTATCTCCCCCAACAGTTCGAGAACCCGCACAATCCGGAGGTCCACGAAAACAAGACCGCTGTGGAAATTGTTCAGCAGCTGGGAGATGAGTACCGTCCCGACGCCTTCTGCAGTGGGGTGGGAACCGGAGGCACCCTCTCTGGAATCGGCCGGACGCTGCGCCGCCATTTCCCCAACGTCCGCATCGTGGCGGTGGAGCCGGAGAACGCGGCGGTTCTGGCTGGCGGCGCCATCAGCTCCCATCTGCAGATGGGCATTGGCGACGGCTTCATTCCCCACAATCTGGACCGCAATATCATTGACGAATGCATGACGGTGTCGGACGACGAGGCCCTCAGGGTCGCCCGTCAGCTCGCCCTTTTGGAGGGGTTGCCGGCGGGAATCTCCAGCGGCTCCAATGTGGCCGGCGCCCTGCGGCTGGCGGCCCGCTTCGGCAAGGGCCACACCATCGTCACCGTTCTGCCGGATTCCTATGACCGTTATTACTCCACGCCGTTGTTTGCCAACTGACGGGAACCACTATAGTAGATAAAGGAAAAGAAGATGAAGAGCATGTTGAGGCGTTTGCTGGCTTGGGTTGTCTTGGGTGGAATGGTGTGCGGGGTCTGTTTGGCCCAAGGGGAACAGCGGACGACGGTCGTGAAGTCCGCCACAGACAATCCGACCGTGGGTGTCATTTCCTTCGAGGGCAGTCCAGAGGCCAAGGCCAAGCTGGAGAACACGTTGAAGCGCTGCGGATGGTTTCGGCTGGTGAGCGGCAATGAGGCCGCCAATGCCGCGGTGCGGATTCAGGCCCGTTGCGTGGAGGGCAATGAGGTGCAGGTGGACACGCAGGTCACCACCCGCAGTCGGGTCTTTCAGACCAACCAGAAGCGGCCGCAGCTGGCCAACGCCGTCTACGAGACTGTGGACCAGATTCTGCGGGAGCTGTTCAAGGTCCAGGGGCTCTGCGCTCAAAAAATCGTCTTCGTCATGCCGGGCAAGGATAATCTCAAGGAGCTGTTCACCTGCTATTTGGATGGCACGGGCTTCGAGCGGCTCACCCACAACAGCGCCATCAGCACGGAACCCTGCTGGGGGCATAAGAACACGTTGGTCTACACCTTGGCGAAGGACAACGCCCTGAGCATCGTGCTGGTGGACATGGCCAATGGTCGCCAGCGGATCATCTCCCGTGCCCGTGGCCTCAACGCCAGCGCCGCCCTTTCCCATGACGGCGGCAAGGTGGCTCTGGCCATGAGCGTGGACAATCGCGTGGATTTGCATGTCATTGATTTGCAGACAAATGAGAAAACCGCACTGACCAGCGACAAGGACGTGGAGTCCTCTCCCACCTGGTCCCCTGACGGCAAGAGCATCTGCTACGTCTCCGACAAATTGGGGGCGCCGAACCTTTTCGTCATTCCCGCGGAAGGCGGCCAGCCCCGTCGGCTCCAGCTGGGCGGCAATGAATGCGTCTCTCCGGACTGGTCCGCTCAGACCAACAAGCTGTGCTACGCCACCCGCAGCAACACGGGGCAGTATGTCATCGGCGTCGTGGACATGGGAACGCCCAATGCCGCGCCCGAAATCGTCACCTTGGCGTCAGGGGACTGGGAAGCCCCTTCATGGGCGCCGGATGGCCGCCATTTGGTCTGCACGCGCCGCACAGGCAACAAGCGGGACCTGTATCTGGTGGACACGTGGCTTTCTGCCTTCTCTCCCATCACCAACGGGGCGCCGGTTTCCCTTCCCGCCTGGACCCCTGCGTTCTAGAACGGTGTAACCCATTGGGAATACGGATGTTCTGATGGCCATGAAAATGCAACGGCGGGAAAAGGGCAGGGGACAAGTCCGCTTCGTCTCGTGGAGGCATCTGGCTGGGCGGCTGTTCCGTCTGCCAGAGGAGGAGAGTGCCACGGCACCGGAACAGCTTGCTTCCATTGCGGAGGTGCTGAGGTGGGCCAAACAGGAGGGCGTTCTGGAGGCCGTCATTCTGGATGATGACGATGTGCTGCCGCCCATGACGGAAACCCGTTGGGACGGAAAGGTTGTGACGGAGGCGGCCAAGGTGGTGAAATCGACGGGACTGGAGGTGGTCGCCGTCACGTGCGCCTTTGATCGAAGCCTCCGCTTTCAAGGAGGTGCACTGACCAACCCGAATGCGGAAATCCGCCGGGAGGCATTGGCTAAATTGCGTCGCTCCATGGAGTTGGGCCGTATGCTGAAGGCCTCCTTCTGCAATGTCTCGTTGAATGCGGAGGACTTTGCGACACCTCTGAACGTGGATTGGAAACGGTGTTGGGAATGGCTCGTGGAAGGACTCAACGCCGTCAGCGCCGCCGCACGGCGAGGCGGGGCCCATGGCTTCAAAGGCGGCGGTCTGGGCTTGGGGATGAATCGCGCGGGCTTCCAGCCCTTTGTCTCCACCATGGCCGACGCCCTGTCTCTCTCTCTTCATGGACTGAAGGAGACGGCATTTTGGAACGTTTTTCCTAACTCATTGAATAGCAATGATTTAAAGCAACAAATCGGCGAGCTGTCCCGCTTGGCCCTGCTACGGAAACTCCCCTGCCTCCCCTTGGGCGAACTGACTCAGACGGGACGGCATTTGCGGGAGGAGGCCGTTCTTCTGTGGATTTTGGAGCGGCTCGGCTGGAGCGGTGCCTATGGAATTGGTGGCCCTGCGCCATGGCATGCCCCATTGGGCGTGGAAGCGGTGCAGGAGTGGCTGGCGAACAACGCCTGCTCGCTCACCATCCTCCAGAACTTGAAGGTACGGTTGGATGGCGATTGGGGCAACGATTTGGGAGAGAATGACTTGGAGATGATGGCATCCGTCCGTCTGGCGGGATTGGACATCGATGCCATCGTCCAAAAGACCATTCGGCGGGATGCGGCGCCATCAATGGAAAAGGCGGAAAGCGATGAAAAGGTGACCGCCGTTGAAGCCGTCGAGACGTCCGCCGACCAGAGTTCCGTTGAGGAGCCAGAGGCGCCTATGGAAGAGGAATCAATGGCGGAGGCGTCTATGGAGGACGAAAGCGACAGTGATCAGGAAGATACGCAAGTCATTGATAATCAAGTAGATGCGTGTTTTGATGAGACTTCGGGGGCCGAACCGGAGCCGCTGCCGGAACCCGAGTCGAAGACGGAATCCGCTGAGTCGAAGAAGCCGGAGACGGACGTGACTGATGAGCGGCCTCGGCTTCGCTTTGCCAATCGCCGCCGGATGGGGGAAAACCGCAATCGCAATGGTGGGAGAGGGCGGAATAATCGTCGCGCCGCCTCAAACAACCGCAACAGACGCCGCCAAAAGCCATGAGTGTGCTCTATGTCATCGCCACGCCCATCGGCAATTTGGGCGACATGACGCCGCGGGGCGTGGAGACCCTGCGGCAGGTGGACGTGTTGGCCTGCGAGGACACGCGCCACACCGGTAACCTGTTGAAGCTGTTGGACATCCCGCGTCCTCCCATCGTGGTCTCCAATCATGAGCATAACGAAAGGGCGATGGCCAGCCGGCTGGTGGCCTTTTTGGACGATGGGAAGACCGTGGGCCTTTGCAGCGATGCGGGCTATCCGGTCCTCAGCGATCCGGGCTATCCTGCTGTGGCGGCGGCAGTTGCGGCAGGCCATGAGGTGCAGGTGATCCCCGGTGCCAACGCTTTGCTCAGCGCTCTGATCTGCTCCGGCCTCCCATGTTCCAGCTTCACCTTCAAGGGCTTCGCACCCCGTAAGCCAGGGAAACGCAGGACCTTCCTTGAAATGGACCGCGAACTGCCCCATACGTTGATCTTCTATGAGTCCCCTTATCGCGTCGCGGATTTCCTCAAGGAGGCGCAGGCCGTCTTTGGCGACCGCCCCGCGGCGGTGTGTCTGGAGCTGACCAAGCAGTTCGAACGCATCCAGCGGGGGTCGTTGGGACAGTTGGCGGAGGCGTTCAGCGGACAAAAGGTCAAAGGCGAGGCCGTCATCGTCGTCGCGGGCCAACGCCGCACTTCCGCCTCCGCCTCCACTGATGACGACGAGGCGGAAAGCCTTGATAATTAGGAATTAGGAATTAGAAATTAGGAATTAGAAATTAGGTATTAGAAGTTAGGAATTAGGTATTTTTCTAGAGCTTCAAGAGCTTCTAGAGCCACTAGAGCTAAACTAGCCAGGAGAGGGCATATGAAAACCTATCGGGTCGGACTGATTGGATTTGGCTTCATCGGCAAGGTGCATGCCTACGGCTACGCCAATCTTCCGCTGTATTACAGTCCCTGTGATTTCCGCGCCGAAATCACCCACGTGTGCACGTCCCGTCCGGAGACTGCCGCCAAGGCAAAAGAGATTCTGGGAGAACGGGTTACGGGTGTCTGCGATTTCCGTCAGATCACGGAGAATCCCGAGGTGGATGTGGTGGACATCTGCACTCCGAATCATCTGCACTGCGAGGAGCTGCTTTCCGCCATCGCCCACAACAAGAACATCTACTGCGACAAGCCGCTGACGGCCACGCTGGCGCAGGCGCGGCAGGTTCAGCAGGCGTTGAAAAGCTATAAGGCCTTTGGGCAGATGACTTTCCAGAACCGCTTCTTTCCGGCGGCCCTGCGGGCCAAGCAGCTGATGGAGGCGGGGGCCATCGGCGAGGTCCTTGAATTCAGCGCCTTCCACATGCATTCGGGCAGCGTGGATCCCAACACGCCCCTGAAATGGAAGCTCTCCGGCGAGGCCGGCGGCGGCGTGGTGGCGGATTTGGGGAGCCACATTCTCGACCTGATGGAGCATCTGATGGGCCCCTTCTGCGAATTGAGCGCGGCGACCCGCATCCTGTATCCCCAACGGCCCGATCCCAAGGAGCCGGGCCGCATGCGGAAGGTGGAGGCGGAGGATAACATGTTCGTGACCGCCCGCCTGGCCAACGGCGCCTTGGGCACCATCACCGCCTCCAAAATCGCCACGGGGGCGGAGGACGAGCTGAGCTTCACCATCCACGGCTCCAAAGGGGCGCTTCGGCTGAACGGCGGCGACTGGTTCCACTTATACTACTACGATGGCAATGCGGCGGGGGCGCCCATCGGCGGTCTCCGCGGCTGGACGGCCATCGACTGCGGACAGCGCTACGAGGCCCCCGGCGGCGGCTTCCCTTCCGCCAAATCCAGCATCGGATGGATGCGGAGCCATGTGCACTGCATCTATACCTTCTTGAATTCCATATACTTAGGAAAACAGCTTGGACCGAGTCTGGAGCATGGCGTGCATATCCAATACCTGCTTGACAAGATTCGCCAATCGGCGGCCGACCGTACTTGGGTCACCCTGTGACAATCGTCCATGATTTTGTAACATATTTATTATCAATAACTTAGATATAATTTATGGCGTTGGTGAACTCCACAAAATAAATCCAAAAAGCATGGCGTCAGCGTCTTCTGTGTTTTTCCGTGTCTTCTGAGGACTCTTTCAAAAAGGTGGACAGCAGTCGTCGGCGGACGACATGGCGTGGAATGAAAAACCCGAATCATGCAAAGGAGAGGTGAGAATGTCCGATTTCCCCAAATGGTGTCTGTTCTTTGATTTCCATACAATGCCGGCCAATCCGGATGTGGGCAAGGGCTTTGACATGGAGGCCATTGTCGACCGCTTTGTGGCGGCCGGCGTGCAGTATGTGGTGTTTCCCGCGCGGTGCAACCTGGGCGTCGCCTACTATGACACGAAACTCGGAATTCGCCATCCCGCACTGACTTACGACATGCTGCCGAAGTTGGTGGACGCCTGTCATCGGCGCGGCATCAAGTTCACCGCCTACGTGAATGCAGGGCTGAGCCATGAAGAGGGGCTGCGGCACCGCGACTGGCTCGTCATGAACAAGAACGGCGAAGTCAACCGTCCGAATCGGCTGGACCATTTCTTCCGCCAGATGTGCTATGAGACGGAATACGGCAACCATCTGGTGGAGATGGTCAAGGAGATTCTGACCCATTGCGGCGTGGACGGCATGTTCTTGGATTGCTTCCACACTCAACCCTGCTATGGCTACGAATGCATGGAGGCCATGAAGGCGGAGGGAATCAATTTCGAGGACGACGAGCAGGTGGCGGACTTCAATCACCGCAAGATGCTGAAAATGGCCCGCCGCATCTCCGAGGCGGCGCGGGCCGTCAAGCCGGACGTCATGCTGTATTTCAACGGCATCGGCTATGAGGCGCAGGCGGAAGTCGGCTCCTATCTTGAGTTTGAGTGCCTGCCCACGGGTGGCTGGGGCTATGAATGTCTTCCCTTCGGCGCCCGCTATCTGCGCACGTTGGGCAAACCCGTTCTGAACATGACGGGCCGTTTCCACAAATCGTGGGGCGACTTTGGGGGCATCCGCACGGAGCCAAGTCTGGAGTACGATTGCATCTATGGCATCGCCAATGGGTTATATACGACCATCGGCGACCATTTCCATCCGAGGGGCGACATCAATGTGGCCGTGGCGGAAATGGACGCCCGCATCTACAAGCGCCTGCAGAAGCTGGAGCCTTGGATGGAGGACGCCAAACCCGTCACGGAAATCGCCATGCCCATGATCTATCCCTATCCAGGCCTGGACATGCTCTCGCCAAAGAAACAGCCCGTGTACGCCAAGAATGACAGAGCCATAAGAGGCGGCACGCGAATGCTTTGCGAACTCCGTCAGCAGTTTGACATCCCTTCCTACTATGCGTCGTGGGACTCATACGATGTGTTGGTGCTTCCTGACTATATTCCTGCGACAGAGGAGTTTAGAAAGCGGATACGGCGGCATTTGGACAAAGGCGGCAAAATCATCGCCTCCGCCTGGTCGGGACTGGATGCCGACACAGGGGCGTTCGCCTTTGACGAATGGGGCGTCAAGTATCTCAAGGACAACGACTTCGATCCTGCCTTCTTCAATGTGGCTCCGGCCTTTGCCGATGGCTTCCCGACCATGCCCATGAACTTCTACTGCAAAGGCGTGGACATCGAGGCCAACGATGGCAGCCAGGTTCTGGGCACTCTTTGGGCGCCGTACTACAACCGCCATTGGGACGGTGAGCATGGCTTCCTCTACATGCCGCCGGACAAGGACACGGGGCGGCCGGCCATCACCTGCAACGGTCAGGTGGGCTACGTCTCCCATGCCGTCTTCTCCTCCTATTTCGAGTCTGCCAATGTTCCTACACGCCTGATTCTCAAGGGCTTGCTGGAGCGTTTGCTGCCACGGCCCGTGCTGAAGACGCCAGATGCGCCGTCCTTCGCCAGAGTCACCGTGATGGAACAGCCGACTCGACGGATGGTCTACTATCTGACCTATCTGCCGGAAAGCCGTGGCAGTGGCGTCAACATGATCGAGGAACCCATGCTTGTGGAGAATCAGCGGATTCTGCTGCGCATGGACGGCAAACGCTACCAAAAGGCCTATCTCGCTCCGGACTATGTTCCGCTGTCCATGACGGAGGAGGACGGCTACGTTTGCGTGACGGTGCCCCGCATTCAGGGCTATGCCGTCGTCGTCTTCGAAGAGGCATGAAGATTGTCTCTAAGTTGTTGTATAGTATAAATTTATGTTAATTCATGGCCATGAGGAGAATGTTCCATGTCCTCCCAAGACAATGCCCCAAAATGTCCCTCAAAAGGGGAGAATCTCCCTCCGATGACTGTTCGCAATCCAGACACGGACTGGCTTTCCCATGCCCAAATGGGGGCCTTCATGCACTATCTTCCGAATGATCGGGAACATTATCGTTTTGACAGCGATGAGACTGAATTTTGGGGGGTGTTCGATGTGGCGGGGCTGGTTGTCCAGCTGAAGGACGCGGGGGCGGCCTATTTGGGCTTCACCCTTGGCCAGAACGAAGGCTACATCAATGCGCCAAATCCCGTCTATGACGAGATTTGCGGCTACAGGGCAGGGGAGCGTTGCTCCAAAAGGGACCTGCCCATGGAGCTGGCGACGGCGCTGCGGGAGCAGGGAATCCGTCTCTTGCTGTACCTGCCGTGCCAGCCCCCGACGCGGGACCTGCAGGCCATAAAGGCCTTCGGCTTTCCGGATGAGCCGCTGGGGGAGGACCGCCAGTTTCTCCCCGCCGCCGCGGAGAAATGGTCTCAGGTCATCGCCTATTGGTCCCGCCACTACGGCGACCTCGTGTCCGGCTGGTGGTTCGACGGCGCCTACGATTGGCTGAACTTCAATGACGCCATCGCGGCCTGCTACGCCCCCGCCGCCAAAAGCGGCAATCCCCACGCCATCGTCACCTTCAACCCCGGAATCGGCCTGCGGCGGGCACGGCGTCTGGAGGACTATACGGCGGGAGAGCTTACCGAACCCTTCGAGTCCGCCATTGACTCCCGCTGGGTTGATGGTTCGCAAGCCCATGTCCTGACGTATCTTGGAGATAGATGGGGACGACCGAATTGCCGTTTCGCCGATGCGGACTGGCTGCCGTGGCTCCAACGTTGCTTCCGGGCCGGAGCCGCCGTCACATTGGACATGTCCGCCAACCGGAACCCGAACCAGGGGACGGTGGGGCTGTTCTGCCAACGGCAAATAGAGCAGTTCAAGCGCCTGCGCATGGCTCTAGTCTAATCAAGCTGTGGGGTATTGTCCACAGAATATCCAGAAGCGTTCTTTGCAAAGGACATAAAAACAGCGACCTGCCGCTTTTACACGGCAGGCCGCTTCTGATTTTTTCGTGGGTGCTGTGGACTTCTATCAGTCTTTCAGCTGGGCGGAAACCTGTTGGAAGGCCTCCATCATCTGGTCGGAGTAGATGGTGTCCAGAAGAGGCGGATTGAAGCTGATGAGTTCGGAGTAGTTCTGAGAACTCTCCTGGATGAGCTGCAGGAGGCTGGCGCCAGTGGTGACTGTCTTGAAGGTGTTGCGGGTGACGGCGATGTTGCGGTCGACTTTGGCGCGGGAGCTTTCCAGACTTTTGGCCATCTCCTGCAGCGCCACGCGGTATTGTCCCGCAATGGTGATGGTGTTTTCGCTGAGGCGCAGATTCTGCTCCAGATACTCCGTGCCCTCCGTTGAGGCGCTGCGCAGGGCCTGCGCCTCCTGACGGTTGGCCTCCGCCTTCTTCTGGATATCCGCCAGCCGAGGCAGATATTTTTTGCTAATGTTCTCTATGCCAATGGTATGAGCCTGCTGATACGCCAGCAGGAGAACCAGCTGGATGCCCACATAGCGCTGCAGCTGCGCCCCGTTGAACTGGGGATCCGCCTTCAGCTGTTTGCCGATGGCGTATTGAACCTGCTTGAGGATGATGGCGAGATTCATCATCTGCATCACATCATCGCCGCCGGCGGCGGTCAGAAGGTACTTCAGGTGCTTTTTGTCCATGATCTGGCCATGGCGGTTCAAGTCCGCCAGAAGCAGGTCGCTCTGCTGTTCGATTTCCGCTTCGCATTCCGCAATGTCGCCCTGCAGCTCCTGAATCTTCTTGTCGCACTTTTCGCGGGTCATGGCGAAGGGGTTGGTGGCGGTGACGGGATAGCCCAGCCGTCCCGCCTGAAGGTCGTTTTTGTCCTTCGTCTTTTCCGAAATCATCTTCTGCAGGCTGAGAATCTTTTCGTAACTCTCCATGCCGGACTTACTTGCGATTAATTTCAGCGCGGAGTTCGTGAGGCTCTTCGTGCGACGGCCGAACCACGAGTTGTCTTCGCCCGCAAGAACATCTTCATAGTCGGTGACCAATTCGTCCATGCCGTGCCACAGCTTGCTGAATTTGACTGTCTCGATTTCCGCGTCGAGAATCTCCTCCGTGCTTCGATTGTCCTGCGCGGCAGGAGCGGCGACAGCTTTGGCAGGCTTGCCCTTTGGAGCGAAAGGCGTTCCGCTCAAGGTCTCCTCAAGAGCCGCGCAGCCACCCGTCAAAAGGGCGACGATGCAGACAATCACAAAACCGAACATGTGGTGATGAAAACGAGTCATGGCTTTCTCCTCAAACGTATTGGAAATTTTGTAACTTATTGAACAGCAATGATTTATGATTAAACTACGCGGGTGGATCTAGAAGCTCTAGAAGCTCTAGAAGCTCTAGAAGCCCTAGAAGCTCTAGAAGCTCTAGAAGCTCTAGAAGCTCTAGAAGCCCTAGAAGCTCTGGAAGAAACTGCTAACTAAATTTCTAATTTCTAACTCCTAATTCCTAATTCCTAATTGCTAATTCTCCAGCTCATAGACATGGACGCCGTAGGGGGCGAAGGTGTCCTGCAGGACGCCGTTCGTCAGTGGAAGCTCCCGCTCTTCGAACCAGACGCGGGCGCGGGACATCTTCGGGCAGGCGATTTTCATGGTGACCTCGGCCTTGGCGGAATTGGCGCAAATAAGGAAGAGACGATCCTTGTGACATTTGGCCAACACGCTGATGGATGGGAAGTTAAGCGCATCCGTCTGAGGGCCGTCCGTGACGGTGGCCTCCATGGGCGGGCAGTTGTCTTCAAGCAGGACATCGGACAGGGCGCTCAGCTCTTTGGTCACGCGGCACAGGTTTGCCCATGTCTCTGGCGTATGTGTCGCGCCTTCGAAGCTTTTGGAGGTATAGGCGAACCAGGTGATGCCGTTGGCGCCGTGGATGATGGCCTCATAGCTCATGACGCGCATCTCGTCGGCGTTGGGGAAGCGGTGCCAGTCGCCGCCCTTGAAGTTCTGGAGGATGGGCCAGACGGTCTTGACGGGGTTGCCGCTGCGCTCCAGGTCGCGCTTCACGGCCTTCATCTGCTTGATGACAAAGGCCGCCGCCTCTTCCCGTCCCTGATAGAAGCTGTAGATTTCGGGATGGAAGCCGTCCGTCGAATGGACGAAGGGATAGTAGTTGGAGTAGCCCTGCGGGTTGGGGCTGACCCAGTCCGCCTGCACGGTAAGATGGTCGGGATCCACAGCGTGGAGGTAGTCGTGCCATTGCTTCATGTCGTCGGGGTTGACGTAGGTGGACGTGTCGTCGCCGATGTACCATCCCATCATGGCGGGGCTGGAGAACTGGCGGAGGATGTTGCTGAAATTCCAGCTGTAGTTCATGGCGGTGCGGCCGGCGTTGATGAACACTTTCATGTCGTGGCGTTCCGCCGCCGCTATGAAGTCCGCCATGGCCTTCGAGCCGTCGTAGGGGTTCTCCATGTAGGTGTGGGCAACGTTGAAGCCCGCTTCCTTCATGTCGGCGAAGGCCTTGTCGAAGTCATGGTCGTTGAAGTCGCAGGTGTTGACGCCGAACATGCCGATAGGGAAGAAAGAAAGTGTGGGGGAGAGATGAATGGCGTTGTTTTTTATGGTGACGGTACCGTCGTATAACAGCGAGAAATGGTTCGGCGAGATCCGCTCCGTCACATGGACGAAACGGGTTTCGTTCGCCTCATTGCCCAGCTCGTCGCGGACGGTGATCTTCAGCACGTGGAAATTTGCGTCGCCGTGAGTCGTTTGGGAGGCCTCGCAGGGCGTCAGGCCATCGGTGGGCGCGTAGTAAAGGAGGCCGCCCAGAACCCGTTTCAGCTGCGACGTGATGTCCTGTTCGTCCAACGTCACCTTCAGACTGCTCCAGTCAATGGCAGAGTCGTCGGTGACTTCAAGCTCCACGGGGGCTTGGGGATCCTTCACTCTGACAGGGGAGATTTGGCGGACCGCTGGAGCCGCTGTATCCACGCCGCTCCAGTCGGCGTCCACGATTTTGCCGCAGACGACGTTCTTTAGGGCGGGAGTGGCGCCTTTTGCCGCGGTTAAAGTGGCCTCATACCGCAGCCAGCCGCCCGCAAAGGGGAGTTTGGCGGAATTGGCGCGGGACTTCGCCGTCAGCGGTCCCTCCCATTGGCCATCGGGAACGCCATTGGCGTCGGCGCAGCGGAACCATCTAAAGGCAAGTGACGTGCCATCAGGAACATCCGCATCCCACATGACGTTCAGGTCGCTGGCCTTGCCGATCTTTAGAGGACGGGACAGGACCGTGCAAGTTGGATTGAGCTCTTCGCCTGCCTCGGTGCTCTCAAATTGGATATGGGTATAGAGGATGTACTGCCCTCGCTTCACATTCGGCGCATCGGCGCCCAATGTGATGAAGGCTTTGACGGCATTGGCTGGAATTTCGCCTGTGATGACGTTTTCACTGACGCGGTCTCCTCTGACATGAGGAATCGCAAAGTCTTGACGCCCAACATCTTCGTCATTTGCGTCCTTCCAGTGGATAACGTTCAGGCAACGCTCGCCCCAGCCGCGGTAGTAGACTTGGTTCAGATTCAGATTGGAGCAGACGCCCATCGTCAGACGGAAATGGCCGCCTGGCACCACCGCAAAGGGCTGTGTCGAGATGGCGAAGCTAGTGTCGTCCGAAGTCCCCGGCTGGTCGCGGCGGGTGACCAGAAGGCCTTTCATCCCTTTGATTTCTCCAGGGGCGATTTCCAGCTTGTCTTTGTAATCGTATCGGTTCCATTGACTTGTGAATGCCGCGGCATCGGTCATTGTTGTAAAATCGAACTTTAGCCGCGTGACCTGTTTCGGGGCGACGCGCAATGCGCCGTCTTCACCGATGATGCCACCTTCCAGTCTCGTGAACGCGTGAGCGGCCGTGTCGGCGGTTTCCGCCGTCGTGAAATGGCGGCAACCGCCAAGAAGCAGAGCGGCAAATGCTGAAATTAGGGAGAGGTGTCTTATCATGAATGGGTTTCCTAAAAGGTTAATCGCCGATGCCGATGATGAAACTTGAGTTGGCACACACAAAATATTAAATACTATATAGTAATAGAGAGAAATCTCAAGCCAACGGTGGCTTGACAATTTCATAGCAGAACGCTCTGTTCCCCATGAGGGGTGTTTATTATCCACAGAACACACAGAATAACCAGAAGCGTTCCGCGGCAGAACGCGGTTCTTTTATGTCATTTGAAGAGAATTAATCCGCGCAACCGACTGTCAGAACAGTGATGGCAAGATCCAGATTCATAGCCAATGGCAATTCCAATGAAAAAGGTTCATCTCTATCTTGAAATACATAACTTATTTATAATCAATATGTTATGTATCTATAACCGCTACTTGCAAATTTCATAGACATGGACAGAGCGGGGGGCGAAGGTGTCCTGTAGGATGCCGTTCTTCAGCGGAATCTCACGGTCTTCGAACCAGACTCGGGCGCGGGACATGTTAGGGCAGGGGAGCTGCACGGCAACTTCTTTATTGGCGGAGTTGGCGCAGATGAGGAAGAGACGATCATTGTGGCGTTTGGCCAACACGCTGATGGAGGGATAGCCAAGAGAGTCCTTCTGTGGGCCGTCTGTGACGGTCGCCTCGACGGGCAGTCTTTCCTCTTCCAGGAAGACATCCTGGAGGGCGCTCAGTTCGGCGACCAGGCGGCGCATGTTTTCCCAACTTTCAGGAGTGTCCGTCGCGCCTTTGAAGTCGCCGCTGCCACCGCCGTAGACGAACCACGAGATGCCGTTTGCACCGTGGATGATGGCCTCATAGCTCATGACGCGCAGCTCGTCGAAATTCGGAAAGCGGAAATAGCGGTCGCCCATGAAATTCTGGAGGATGGGCCAGATGGTCTTGACGGGCGAGCCGCTGCGCTGTATGTCCCGCTTGACATCCTCCATGGTCTTGATGACACGGGAAGCGCAAGCCTCGGGTTCTTCACGGTTTTGAATGCAGTAGATTTCCGGCAGGATGCCATTCGAGGCATGCACGAACGGGAAGTAGTTCGAGTAGCCCTCGGCATTTGGGCTGATCCAGTCCGCCTGAAGGGTGATATGGTCCGGATCGGCGTGGCGGAGGGTTTCATGCCACTGACGCAGGTCGCCGGCATTGGTGAAGGTGGCGGTGTCGTCGCCGATATACCATCCCATGATGGCGGGGCTGGAGAACTGCCGCAGCACATTGGAGAGATTGCCCTTGGAGCCGGCGACTAGGCCACCATTGACGAACACCTTGAGATTTTGGTGCTCCGCCGCTGTGAGAAATTCCTGCATTTTGGGGTAGTCTTTGCCATCTTCAGGATCTTCAGGCATGTAAGGATTTGTGGTGTAGGTATGTGCGGCGTTGAAGCCAATCTCCTTTAGTTCACGGAGGGCGTTTTCGAAATTATTCCCGTTGAAGTCGACTTTCCCGACGCCGAACAGGAAGATGGGGAAGAAAGGTTCTCCATTGACGAGCACGGCGCCGTCCTTCCGCAAGGTGACATGGTTCGGTGCAAAGCGTTCCGTCACATGAACATAGCAGGGTTGCGAGGCGGTGTTTCCGGCCTCGTCCTGCACGGAGATATTCAGAATATGGAAGTTGGAGTCACCGTGTTTCACGGCGGCAGGTTCCAACGGCGCCAGTCCTTCGGAAGGCGTGTAGACCAGTCGGCCGTTGGCTTCGCGACGGACCTCGGCCGTGATGTCCCTTCCATCAATCGTCACGCGAAGGGTGTTCCAGAGGATGGCGGAATCGTCTGTGACTTCAAATTCCACGGGCGTTTGCGCGTCTTTCACCCGCACCGACGAAAGTTGGCGGACAATGGGCGGAAGCGTGTCCGCGCCGCTCCATTTTGCGTCCATGACTTTTCCGATGATGATGCTTTTGAGCACGGGCGTGGCGCCATTGGGAGAAGCGGTCAGTGTGGCTTCGTAGCGCAGCCATCCGTTCTTCCAGGGCAGGCGTGCACCATTGGCAACAGCGAGAGGCCCTTCCCATTGTCCGTCGGGCTGGCCGTTTTTGTCTTTGCAGTGGAAGAGGTTGATTGCAAGTGCGGATCCATCAGGTACTTCCGCAGCCCAGAACAGGGATGGACTGCGTCGCCACCATGCGTAGGGGCCGATGGAAATCGGGCGGGAGACGGCTGTGCAGAGGGGATGGAGTGTAGGGGCGGACGGGGTGCTCTCGAAGCGCACATATGTATAGAGGATATAAGCCTCGTCACTGAAATGCGTCGAATAGGACCCTAGCACGATGGAGGCCTTTGCGGCGTTCGCGGGCACGTCGCCGACGATGACGTTGAGGCCGTCGGAATCGCTGCTGACAGAAGGGCCGAACGAAAGGTCAATGCATCCCACGTCGTTGCCTTCTGCATCCTGCCACGTGAGTTGGTTCCAGCAGGTCATCCAGCCGCAGTAGTAGGGCAAGTCCAAGTTCAGATTGGACATGGCGCGCAGCGTCAGGCGGAAATGCCCGCCCGGCTCGACCGTGATGTCGTCAAAATTCACTAGATGATGGGTTTCGCCCGAGGCGTTAGATTGGTTGCGGCTGACGACCAGCAAGCCCTTCTTTCCATTGCGTTCGCCCAGGCCGATTTCCAGCTTGTCGCCGAGGTTGGTGCCGATTTTCCATTGTCCGGAAGGCGCCGTGAAGTCGTCTTCAAGGCGAGTGATGTACTGTTCGCCGATGCGCAGGCAGCCATCGTCATCCACCGCGCCGTTCTCCAGCCGCGTAAAGACGCTAAGTGATTGGTGTTGAGCGACTTCCGCCAATACCAGGCTGCCCATCAGCAGCAGGAAGGCAACAAGTCTTTTCAGTAGACATTGACGCATAGTGTTGTTCTTTTCTTTTTGAAAATTATGGAGAATGCGATGGCCATGCAAGGCCTTCATTACTGTAGTGGAGCTATGCTGTTTTGCAAATATCCTCTGCGTGAATATATTAGACATTGAGCTATTCGCAATGAGATGGCTTTGCGCTATTTTCACGTAAGAGGAGGCGATGCGACAGGCGGAGCTTCCCTATACCATATATTATTGGGAAGGCATGGAACAGGGAACGGTCATGAAACGCTTGTGGGCTTGTTTGTTTTTGTGTGCATGGGTTACTTCGACGCTCCATTCGGAACCTCTGCGGACGATGCAGGTAGATTCGGAGGGCGTTTTGCGCTATGAAGACAACGGCGAGGAAGTCGCCTTGTTCGGCGTCAACTACTATCCGCCCTTTTCCATGGACTATCGCCGCCTGAAGCTGCTTGGCATCGACCACAAGAGCGTCATCCGGCAGGACGTGAATCATTTCAAACGTCTGGGCTTGAGCACGTTGCGCCTCCATTGCTTCGAAAGGGAATTCTGCGACGGGGAGGGCAATTTCCTTGACAACGAGCATATCGAGCTGTTGGACTATCTGATTGCAGAATGTTCCCAAAACGGCATTTACGTCGTGCTGACACCCATTGCGTGGTGGGGGACGCAGCAGCAGGTGAAAGGATGCTTCCCGTCACGCTATGCCACCATAGAGGAGATGCTTTCGGACCATCATGCATGGGATTGCATGGCCCGTTTTCTGGAGCAATTTGGGAAGCATGTAAATCGTTATACGGGATTGCGTTATGCAGACGATCCCGCAATCCCCGTCTTTGAATTGATCAATGAGCCTATCTTCAAGAAGGACACGCCGGAGGAGGAAATGGTGGCATTTGCCAACGCCTTGGCGGAGGGATTGCGGAAAAGCGGAACGCGCAAGCCGATCTTCTTCAGCGCTTGGCTAGGCAAGGAACACATTGTCGCACAGGCAAATGTGGAAGGGGCGACTCATGGCTGGTATCCGGGCGGGCTGCACAACGCAAGGGCCATACAGGAGAATCTGCTGCCGAAACTGGACCGCTTCCAAAGGGAGTTTCTGGAGCCGTGCCTTGACAAGAAGGCCAAGATGATTTATGAATTCGATGCGGCCAACGTCAGCCAGACATGCGTCTTTCCTGCGATGGCAAGGGCGTTCAGGCATGCAGGGGTGCAGATTGCATGCCAATTCCAGTATGATCCGATGGTACTGGCGGACTGCAACGCAAATTGGAGAATCCACTATCTGAATCTTGTCTACACGCCGGGCAAGGCCATGGGCTTCGCCATAGCGGCGGAAGTGTTTAAGAAGATTCCAAGAGGTTATGACGCAGGAACTTATCCGGACAATAGCCGCTTCGGGCCATTTCGTGTCTCCTATGAGGAGGATTTGTCTGAATGCGTGACGGAGACGGAATTCCTGTATGCGAATGACACGGCGACGCGGCCCCCGCGGCCGGAGGCATTGCAGCGCGTGTGGGGCGTGGGCAGCTCCTGCGTCGCGGACTATGGCGGCAACGGCGCCTATTTTCTGGACAGGACAGGCGATGGCGAATGGCTGCTGGAAATCTATCCGGATATCGTCCAGATTCAGGATCCATATGCTTCCAACAAGGGGGAGAAAGTGCGCATGTTGCCTGGAGAGAACGACTTGACACTGTCCCTTCCGGATTTGGGAATGGATTACGTACTGGTGCGCGAAGAGTCCGGTGCGGCGGTGGCGCAGGAAAGCCGCGTCATCCAGGCGGTGGAAGGGCGTGTGCATGTGCCGTGGGGGCGCTATCGCGCCTATCGTTCACGGGAGAAGATGGCGGAAGCGCAGAACGTGGAGACGGGGCGCCCCTTTGTGCCGGAAAACGTCCCTGTTCCGCAGGAGACCGCCTTCATGCAAATGGACTATCCGTTTTTTCAAAAATGTCGTAACGACTTGCATGTAAATGCTTTCGGATATACGGAAAAGAACTGCGATAGACTGGAGCTGTGCATAGCGCCGGAAGGGAGTGCCGAAGAGGCGCTGCATGTTCCGCTATTGAAGAAACGGCATGCCAACCAGTATGAAGCCACGGTGCCAGGAGCATGGCTGGACAAGGCAGGAAGCTATCGGCTGTGGATTGAACATGAGGCAGAGGGCAGGGTGCGCGTCTTCCCGGAAGAGCATGTCGTGCAGGGGATTAGACCAAAGGATGGGCAGACGTGGCCGGCATTTGCCGCATCGGCGGAAGTGCCGTTGCCGAAAGATGTCAAAGAGGAAGGCTGCCATCCGACGTACCGCTATGTTCCGGAGGAGCAGTGCATCCAGATGACTGCGGAAAAGTTCGAGGGGCGTTCCAGCGCCTGCGCTATCAGGCTGAAGCTGCAGGAGCCGCCCGTCGGCGTGCCCGTCACGGCCCTGCGGCTGCTCATGCGCGGCTTCCCGAATACCAATGCGGTGGAAATCGGCCTTGTGCATGACGACAAGCATGCATACGGGAAGTCGAATATCCTAATGCCTGACTGGCAGGAACTTGAAGTCAATCTGAATGAGCTTGGCATGCTGTGGGATACGGTCGAAGGCAAGGCGGATGCCCATCAGGCGGCCTTCCTGAATCTGGTGACGGGACGATGGCTCTTCCCAAGCCGCGCACACCTGCCACATGGTCTGGAAATACGACGGGCGGAATGGGTTTTCCATTCGCAGGAATGCCATGTCTTTGTTGAAGAAGAAGATGCGGCGCCAGTTCTGCTTGATTTCGAGAAAGGCCTCGCGATAGGCGAATGGGGGGAGGATGCCGTCAGCCGCCTGACGACGGGCATGGAGCCGTATCGGCGGGCATGGCAATGGGTGGCCTCCTCCTTTGAAGGCAGCAAGAATCATGTCAGCAAGAACTTCAGGGCATCGCCTCTCTTCAAATCCATGCTGCGCACCGACAAAAAATATGGATGTCTTGTCATGACGGCGCGGGCCGTGGGAGATGCAACGACGCAGATCGAAGTCGCTTTCCAGGAAAGAGATGGCAGCGTGTGGGGAATGAACGTGGATTTGACAACGGCCTGGAGAAAAATCCGCATCCCCGTCAGCCAGCCGTATTTGTTCAGCCATTGGACAGAGATGCCAAAAGGCAGGGGAGGCGAGGGGGACCATCTGAATCCGCAGGAGATTTCGGGCATTTATTTCTGCCTTGGGAAATTCCTTTTCCCGGACACGTGGCGCAATCCCCATGGCGTTGTTATCCAGGATATTAGACTAGAGGAATAAGAAATGGCGAGGTTAACATGGAACAATAAAACGCATTTCCATAATTTCTCCCGACAAATTCCTAATTTCTCATTCCTAATTCCTAATTTCTAATTTCTAATTCCTAATTTTCTCCCGACAAATTCCTAATTTCTC
>JAEEGL014741912.1_pt1 | contig 57508 bp, 49 predicted proteins | sample 9134231 | NCBI WGS metagenome assembly JAEEGL01 (sample SAMN16246548, study PRJNA631951) | gut metagenome | biome: gut microbiome; feature: rumen; material: fiber-attached | host: Bos | place: Iran: Karaj | collected 2018-10
TATGTTAGATGCTATAATTGACACTTATTCATTCAAAACCAAATCTTTTATAAAAGTGGGTGAAATAGGTGAACTATCCTTGGCTGATTTGGATTCGATAGACGAATCTGATGAAGCAAATATACAAATAGCGGAAATACGAGCCAGTTTCCCTGGCGGACAAGGGAAACTGATGTCGTGGCTTGCAAAAAACATCCAATATCCTGAAGAAATGAAAGAGTGTCTGCAAGGACGTGTGCTTGTGTCATTTTATGTAGAGAAAGATGGTTCGATTAGTGATGTCAATGTGGAGCGACCTTGCATAAAGGAAGATGGCACGTCAAGCACAGTCATAGTAGAACATAGTGAAATGTCGGCATTAGATAAAGAAGTGATTCGCGTGGTGAAGACGATGCCCCAATGGATACCAGCAATGCATCATGGAAAGCCTGTGCGTGAAAAACACTTTATACCGCTAAATATTGACCCTCAATGAAGGATAAGATTAGTTTTCACCCTATATTATGCCAAATAAAATAAAAACGATAATCAATTCCACTTGTTGGATGCTTTTCTTGGCAATTATAGCCTCATTGCTGCATCCTTTGTTATATTCCTTTGGAATAGGGTTCTATATGGATTGCCCATCATACTATTTCCTCCATATTCTCGCCTACACCATTTTAGGGAATCTTATTTGGAATGTATTAAAACACAAGGCTTGGTGGATACCCGCATTGGCAATCACCTTAGGGGTAAACATCATCTTGTTTGTTTTCCTATACTTTTTTGTGAAAAGTTGGGATGTGAGAGATGCTTTGACGGTCTTAATGTTTTACGTTGATTTGGGTTTTGCTGCAATTCTTTCTGCTATCCCAATCGGGATATTCTGCAAAAAAACAAGAAAGGCCAATTAAAACAAATTAAGTGAAATCAAGGAAAGAACATCATCTTTTCAATCCCCTTCCATCATCGCCATCATACCCATTTCCAACCTCCCATTCCCCAGTCACGGGGACGGGGAAATTGATACGTTAAATGCAGAAAACAATGAAACATTGTTATATCCTGAAAATGCACAAAAACTAGAAGAGGCCATTCTGGAATATTCATCTAATGACAATTCACAGATATATCCGAAAAGTCCTCTTCTCAAAAGCAAAGATAGCGAATTATCTTCAAACCTCCAAGCAAATGGTGAAAAAATCCGATGACGGTGAAGTTACATAGCGTATTGTGGACGATGAGGTTTTAAACGCTTCACTATCTGTACCATTTGCAGCAAAATGAGACCTGCCTTCTCCTTTTCTTCGGGAGTGTCGGAAACTTTGTGTGATTTAGGTTTTTTTATTCATTTTCTATTGCAGTTTCAGCATCTTTTCGTATCTTTGCTGCGTCTTCGGTGCTGAGGATAGCGTTACGGACGTTGGTACCAGGGGCGCTTCGGCGAGCATTGATAGCCTCAGATGGAGACAATTCAGCCCAAATGTTTATGGTTTCCATATCATTGGGGCTGTTTTGTTTTAAACGCTTCACTATCTGTATCATTTACAGCGAAAATGATACCTGTCATCTCCTTTTCTTCTGGAGTGTCGGAAATCTTGCGCTGTTCACGACTTTTCCCGTTAGATAATTTGGTAATTTCGAAATCTTTGATTATTTTTGCTGCATCAAGAAGCTCTTTCTTGGATTGCTCGGTTTCAGCATGGGGCTGAAGTTCCTCAATCCAATGAAGGGCTTTCTTTTTGTCAACATTGGCAATCTTATAATTAAGAATCCAAAATATTATTCCTTTTTTCTTTCTTTGCATACAGAGTCTCTATCTCGTTTATTTTGAGAATGACTCTTCCTTTTCTTTTACGCTCAACGGTTCCAACTACAACAATAAAATTCTTGCGTTTTAAACGCTTCACTGTCTGTACCATTTACAGCAGAAGGACTTCTGCTCTATGGATAAAAAAAACGACAACCGAAGTTGCCGTTGGGGGTTGGGGCCGGGGAACAAAACCTTCGACCCTATCCATTTGCAAAAATACAAAAATCCACAATACCCTCCAAATATTTCCCGGATAATTTTCAAAAAATCACCAAAAATATCGTCACCATATCGTTTTAAACGCTTCACTATCTGTACCATTTACAGCCCAAACAGAGTCAGTAGAGCGAGTAGAGTGGCGGATAGCGCCGTGTAATGACGGGTTAGAACTGACAGTCTGTTATTCAGGTCTTCTCGAATATCGATTAGCTGTAGAAGCCGCTCTTGGGGATCTGTGGTGTTAAATATGTGCATTATTGAAGTTTTTTTATAGGAAAAACGAAAAAATCCGCTACTTATTGATTGAGTAACGGATTTTTTTGTATCTTTGCAATGCGGGAGATATTATAACCGTTGAGAGCAGGGGCACCCTGCAGAACCTGAGGCCGTAGACACTACGGTCTCTTGTATTTTCTTAAGTTACCATCAATTAAGTTTTAAACGCTTCACTATCTGTACCATTTACAGCCTATAGATGATTTTGTCTTTAGAAGTAAAAATGACAGTAAGGACAAAATACAGAGTAGACTTGACACTATCGCATAAAAAAAGCGGGTCACCCCGCCGTTTTTGCCAAGAAGGTCAGCTTGATAAAATCGCGCCATCCCGACGACATCTTGACATTTGCAAAAATACAAAAATCCCCAATACCCTCCAAATATTTCCCCGAAAATTTTCAAAAAATCACCAAGTTTTAAACGCTTCACTATCTGTACCATTTACAGCTGGATTGTGCTCGATGATGCTCTGCGCCACGTTGATGGCTCCCTTCACCTTGTCACGAAGTTCCACGGCTTGCGATTTGCTCTCAGCGCGGGTGTAGAGATACTGCGTACCATCTTCTTCACCGTAAACCACTGCCGGGGTTTTCCATTCGTCGTCTACGCTGCCCACCTTCATGCCGATGGCCTTCGAGATGGTGTCGATGAGTTTCTTCTTGTCTTTCATGTCGTTTTAAACGCTTCACTATCTGTACCATTTACAGCGAAGAATTTCCGACTCATCGCCGCTGATGGGCGGCATAGTGGTCGTATTTTTGGCGATTTTTTGAAAAATATGGGGTATTTATTTGGAGGGTATTGTGGAATTTTGTATTTTTGTGGTGTCCTTAGTGACTAACCGGGTGATATTCCCGTGTAGGGTAAGACTGGACCGCCCCTGCCCATTAGCCGTCATTAGACGGCTTTTTTTATTTAGTATATACCCTGATAAAAAACTTGATAAAGTCTTTGGAAATGTCATTTCTCTTAATAGATATTTCCCTTTTTCCTTTAAAGATAATCACTTCAACAGCCCTTGGATTTTCAAAATAATGCCTAATGGCTTCTCCGAATCTCCGGGTTTTAAACGCTTCACTATCTGTACCATTTACAGCAGGCATTCCTTTTAATAATACTTTTATTTATATCCTTACGAGTCCTACGACCTTATAATATCCCCTTACATTCTCTTTGTCGATGAAAAAGTCTGGGTATTCGTCACTGTTGTATGAAACGCATCTAATCTTTTCTCCCGCTTCGTAGATTCTCTTTACCACTGCGCCGTCAGTGGTGTCGAGTACATAGGTCTTCCCCCACTCAATGATGTCGTAGACACGTTTGCACGCTATCTCGTCACCGCCCTCGAACTTGGGTTCCATACTGTTTCCCTTGATAATCATGGTGAAGTCGTATGACGGTATCTGATGTATGATTGGTTGGAAGTCGCAGTCTGACTTCCTTACTCCTTCTACGTAATCTGACAAGTACCCGGCCATAGCCATTGTGGGTATTCTTGGCTTTACCATGTTTGTTAATTGTTTATTTCCAGAAGTCATCACATCGAACAACTTTTTCATTTTTTCGTTCGGAACATTATCATGGAACAGTTTCTTGTAAGGGTCGACCTCTTCTTCTGTTGGCGGCGGCGTGAAATAGTTTTCGTCAAGCCCGAAATGTTCTATGATTGTAGTTCTCACATCATCCGTTATTCTTGGGAATTGTTTGTTTCTTTTGTCACGTATCAGAAGTCTGTTAATCCTTTGTTGTGACAGTCCAATCATTTCGGAGAATGTGTTTACGATTCCATTTGCTTTTTTCTCAATAAGTTCAAGCAATTTCCTGTTAGCGTAAGGCATTTCAATGTCGATCTTTCTCATATTCTTTAAGGTGTTATTACAATCCGTTTTTGTTTTAAACGCTTCACTATCAGTTCCATTTACAGCGAATTGGCCTGGTTGTTTTTTGTGGTTGCAGAAGAATTTTCTTCGGCATTTGCTTGGAAGTTTGAAGAAGATTTGCTATCTTTGCCTTCAGATAACTCCTGAATGGTTGGATATTCGCGGAAATTGTGTCCGCGCAGAATTGCCTCCTGTTCAGGGGTTATTTTTTCATCATAAGCAATAAGTTTTTCAGTCACTCCACCAATAGAACCACGGTGACCAAATACAGTCTTGATACGATTTATTTCTATTACAGGCTTCCCTTTCCCTTGATTGAAAGGTATTACATCAACACCAACTGCTACATATTTCCCTTGAGTTTTAAACGCTTCACTATCTGTACCATTTACAGCAAAGAAGACTGTTTGTTGTTTTTCGCGTCTGCAGAAGAATTATCTTCGCCATTTGCATGGAAGTTTGAAGAAGAATTGCTATCTTTGCTGACAAAGTCGGATGGAAGAGTGGAAAGGCCTGCCGCCGCTTCTTCTGAAGTCAGTATGAGGAGTTGGCCGTCCTCACGTTCGGCTTGTCTTTTTAACTCATCCAACTGTCGTTCACCAGCGTATCTCCAACCGTTTTAAATGCTTCACTATCTGTGCCATTTACAGCCCAAGGAGTTCATAAAAGGCGTTGACTGGCTCTTCTACAAGTCAACCTCCCTGGAAGACGGATACGGCAATCTGAAGTATCTGATCGAACGGATGACAGCCCCAAAATAAGGCAAAAAGAATATTGATGTCAAACCACTAACAGAAAGAGACAATGAACGACATTATCAAGAACATATGCAATTCAAACACCTTTGTTGAAATCTACACCAACCGCAACGATTGCGATAAGTTTGCCACAGGGTATATTGTCGCATGTACAGAAGAAGAGTTCTTACTACATAGCTTCGACAACAACAATCTCGACGACGGCTACTTTGCGATGCGCAACGATGCCGTGTACTCAATCAAGCGGAACACCATCTACTTGCAAAACATGCTGCATTTCATCAAACCTCAACCCCAGCAATACGATTTGCCGAAAGGCGTCTGGACGGATTTTGACTTGTTTGGTGAGCTTTTAAGCCTGTGCAAAAAGAACAATATTTTGGTAGCGGTTCGTTTAGATTGCGACATGTCAAGTTTTGGCTGGGTGAAAAATTTCGACGACGATATTTTAGAGATTGAAGAAGTGGACAGATACGGCATGGCTGATGGCGTATCATATTTTCGCATGGAGGATATCATCCTGATTGGCTTTGGTGGTATTGAAGAAACGCGACGTGCAAGGCTGTCAAAAGAGATGAAAAGATGATTATCATTTCCTTTATCATATTCGGCATCCTTGCCTTGATCGTGGCTGCTGTTCTCGGACTCCTGTGCGCGGTGGTGGCATGGATAATCGTGCGCAAGAGAGAGTGGCGACACAAACGATTGATTGTCTTGTTTGCTGCCATCACTCCCGCCTTGTTCATCGGCATGGAGTTGGTATTGGGACTTATCGGGTGCGTGTATATTTCTGAGACGAAAGGAGTCGATTGGGGCTTTGGTGATTATTGGGAGGCGCCAATCACAGAAAGTTACTATCTAAATGCTGTTGACATGCCGGAAACAGCATGTGTTTCCAGACGAGATAATGACAATATAGATGAAGGACTCTTCCAGGTTGATTATTTGTGGGTGGCGGAAGACAGTGTTGTCGTTGCAAGCTCTTCATCAGGTGAATATTCATTATATGCCTTCCATGCCCATAATAGTGAGATAGACACGCTCCTGAACAAAGCAGATTCGCTGCAATTCAGAAAAGCGCTGCAAAACCGAAATATGGACATCCAAACAGCTTTGACTCCGGATGATTATTTCAACAGGGCACAAAGAGAGGCTCACAAAATAGAAAGCCCGCTCCGACATACAATCGTTATAGTGACCCTATTGGCATTATGGGCTTTGCTCATCCGGTTCATCAAGAAAAGAAGTTGTATTCCAGTAGATGAAATAAAACCAACAGCAAAATGAAAAGGTCTGCAATAATAGGAATGGCGTTGTTTGCCTTGGTCCTTTTGGGTATTGTATTTGTGCCGACATTGTTCCTCGAAAACGGTGACAGGTTGGTCTGGCAATTGAGCAGTTGGTCATGGATATTTGCCTCACTACTTATCGGCATCATCGGTGTCCTGTTGACAATCCGTTTTACAAAAGGCAAACACATCCTGTGGAGAATAGTGGCTTGGCTGGGTTGTATCGTATTGGTGATGGCTTGTTTGATCAGCTTTAATTGGGCAATGTTCATGCATGACGAAAAAGTATGGAGCAGCAAGGATTATGTCGTTTATTCTGAATACGACGGCATTATCGACCCCAATAAGTTTGTCCTATACAAAAGAAACGGTCTGATCGACAGGCGTATGTACCGCCTAGGAAATATCGATTTTGGTGATTTAAAAGGAGCAGATTATTCGATGTACACCGAATTAGACCTGATAAAAGAAGAGATAGACGCGACGGAATTTGAAAGCGATAGCGTCTATCATCGTACGGTCTTTTATAGATTAAGCGATGGATGGAAATATGGACAAGAAGAGAACGATTCGCTTTTGGATGTGATCAAGCATAAGAAGTAAAGATGACTATGAATAAATGAAACATCCGTTTTAAACGCTTCACTATCTGTACCATTTACAGCACCAAGATTTATCGTTGGCTATATTAGGCAATACTCACAATAAAAAAACCACCCGAAGGTGGTAATGGGCGGTGCCGGTTCATTCCTGCCCCACTCGGGAATATCACCCGGTTAGTCACAAAGGACATCGCAAAAATACGAAATTCCCCAATACCCTCCAAACAAATCCCCTATTATTTTTCAAAAATCACCAAAAAATCCCGCCACAACGTCGCCCATGGGCGCCCATCACTGCCCAAATTGCCCATAAATGCCCATCCTGCCCAAAGATCACCCACGTCTCTAGTTTTAAACGCTTCACTATCTGTACCATTTACAGCCGACATCATGCCATAGCCGCAGGCCGTAGCAGTTTTAAACGCTTCACTATCTGTACCATTTACAGCAAAAGGGCCTGATGTGGCGGACAACTAACAGTAGCATTCCTGAACTTCAGAAGAAAAAGGTCGACCCGTTTGAGGCAACCTTCACTTTTATAGCCACAGTCTTTCCATTTCAATAGCGATATTTTTGGTACTATGGATTTTGGGGACAATCCCTACAATTCATATAGAGATAACCCCTTTATGTTTTATTGCTATGATTGTAGACCAATTTCAACCGAATCGGTCGGATAAATAGTTCCAAAATTCTTTTACTGCCTCAATAATCAATCGAATTAAACCAATAATAATTATAAGTAACTGAGTCGTAAAATATAAAGCAGACAATATCGCAAGACCAAAAAAAACAATTTTAAATATCCATTTTAAAATAATGATCATTTTTTTAGAGTTTTAAACGCTTCACTATCTGTACCATTTACAGCCTTTACACTGTAATATATTGATGCAAAGATAATTAAATATATTGAAATATGATGAAAAATGGCCGTTTTTTTTATTGTTATGTCATTTTTCTCCTTTTTTTTAACTTGACCGGCAAAATGGCGAAACAGACTTTAGTATTTGAATCACCGAAAGAACTATCTCGAAGACAATATGATTGTCATTAACGACAGAGACACAGAAGAAATGACATCGTATCAGATTCCCCGTCACCGTGATATGAATCGTCCCCCGATGATTACTAACCTCTCAAAAAGGCCATTATTCCCATCCGCTCATTTTCCTCTGCAAATGTTACATGCGATTATTTTATGGATATATAAATAAGGATTATAAAAAATCTTTTGTACCTTTACCGCCCCAAATCAAAACTAACTATAACATCTATCTACAGTATGAAGAAAATGAGTATGAGAATCGTCAGCATGATAATGGGAACATTCATGTTGTCGACATCGCTTGAAATGAAAGCCGAAGTAGATCCCAATTTCCACATCTACATCTGTTTTGGACAGTCGAACATGGAAGGAAATGCCCAATGGGAGTCACAGGACGTGGGGAATGTAGACGAGCGCTTCCAGATGCTGGCTACTTGCAACTTCGACAATCCCAAGCGTACACTTGGCAATTGGTACAAGGCCATTTGCCCAATTGTCAACCCACAGGGAAAGTTGGGCCCCTCCGACTACTTCGGACGCACGATGGTGTCCCACCTGCCCGATAATAAGATTGGTGTTATCGCCGTGGCCATGGGCGGCAGTCCCATCGAGATGTTCGACAAAGACAAGTATCAGCAGAAACTGCAAGACAACCCCAACGAGTGGTGGGCACAATTGGCGAAATGGTACTATGGCGGCAACCCCTACGGCCGTATCATCGAGATGGCAAAGAAGGCCCAGGAGGTAGGTGTCATCAAGGGTATCCTGCTCCATCAGGGCTGTTCCAATTGTGGCGACCCCAACTGGCCCGACATGGTGAAAAAGATATACAACGACATGCTCTCCGACCTTGGTCTGCAGGCAGAAGACGTACCCCTTCTCGCCGGTGAGGTAGAGTATCAGAATATGGGTGGGGGCTGCTCCAGCCACAACGTACAGGTAGACCGCCTGCCCAGCGTCATTCCTACTGCCCATGTGGTGTCTGCCAAGTACCTCCCCGGAAACGGCACTGACCCCTGGCATTTCTCTGCCCAAGGCTATCGTCTCTTTGGTCAGCGCTATGCTCAGATTATGTTGAGCGTGGTGTATGGACTTGAGATTGACATCGACCAACCTTCTGTTCCCCTGGAACCAAAAGAAGTAGACTACCGCTTCTCCGCGCTGAAAGAGATCAGTACTACACCTTTTGCCATTGTCAACGAGGAAGACCACAAGGCTTTGTACACCCGCTTCGAAGGGCATTTGGGATATGGCGATTTCGACGAGGCCTTCTCGGTGCTCAATGCCGCCTATTACTTTAAACTGGCAAGGACAACCGGCGGTTTCCGACTGGTTGCCGTTACCCCGGAAGGCAATGACTATATATTGACGGGCGACAGGGGATTCCTCAATTCGCAGTCGGTTGACGGCGATCGCTGCTTCATCGGAGGCGTGAACGGCCAGAATGGTCAGGACATCGCCAAGGGTGCCGTTTGGGATATGCAGTATGTAGAGGGCAAGGGTTTCTCCATGAGGAATGTCGGCACGGGCAAGTATCTGAAGACCAACGATGCTGCCAAGTACGACGAACCCACTTACTTCACTTTCTGCACATTGAAGGATGCTCCTTCGGGCATAGATGAAATGGGTATGGTCAGGGAACACGTTTCATCCACAGACTGGTATATGCTGGATGGCCGCAGACTCAATCAAAAGCCAACCCAGCCCGGCTTGTATATCGTCAACGGTAAAAAGGTCGTGATTAAGTAAGAGAAGAGAAATGTTGAAAAACAAGCAGGAGCGACTTAGCCCAAGGCAAGTCGCTCCTGCTGTTTTGTTTTAGAATCTCAACATTCTTAATGTAGAGCAGGCCATATAACCCCCGCATTATAGCCGCCTCTTAGCAAGGACTCTAAATATTCCGAAAGATTCATCATTTATCTTTGTTTGTGTCTTTGCAGCCATTGTTTGGGCGTACATCCCTTAAACAGTTTGAAGTTGCGATAGAAGGATGTGACAGAAGCGAAGCCAGCCTCGTCTGCCAGCAAGAACATGCTTGGGGTGGGATCCGTCTCGAGTCTCTCTGCCGCGTATTCTATACGCAGACGGTTGACCATTTCACTGAACGAGAGACCTATTTCCTCTTTCATGGCCCTGTATATGTATTCACGGTTGGTGCCAAGCCTGACGGCAAGGTCATTAATGGTGAGATTGTGATTCAAATAGATGCGTTGCCCATACATCAACTCATTGATGTTCTTGCTTAACTCCGAGAAATGGGCATCGTCGCGGCCTTCCAGGCTTGGGGCGTGTTCCTCGCATTCTGTCATTTCCCTCTCTTCATTGACTGTGTGCTGTTGGTTGACGTGCAAATCCTGTTCCTCCTTCTTCTTCAACAATTCTATTTTTTCGTTGAATTCGGCACAACTGAATTGTCGAGTGAATCCCTTGTATCCGATGAGGAAGAGCATGCAACAGAATGAAAATGACGGTATGGCAAGGAGGGTGATGGAGTGGATGAAAAACATACGTCCCAATATGCCGCAAATGATGGAACTCACTGTGGCTATGATGAAAAGGGAGGCAAGGCTGTAGGGGATGACGAACACTTTGTCGTCGCTGTCGGCAAAAAAGGCGCGCACATGGTTGTTGTAGTCTTTTGCCTTTTTCCAAGAGAGGTATGCTATGGGCAAGAGTGTCAAAACAAACAAGACGCGCAATGCCTGGTGCACGACAACCTGCACATATGCAAGACCTTGCAACTGGCCGTGCCGGATATGATAGAGGTAAATATTGATGAAGTCATTGGTTTCTTCTTTCGTCATAGCAACATAAAGCAAACCGACGGCCAACCCACCCAGCAGGGCTGGCACAATAGGCAACAGCCGAAATCGTGGGTGCTGTTCTGTGACTTGGCATACATAATAAAAGTATAAAGGAAAGACAGCCAGATTGGCCACGCAATATATGGTGTCGGAGATGGGCAACAATTCCGTCAAATGGGTGAAATACACGGTATGGCCGATATAAAGCAAAGTGGCCATAAAAGAGAATATTGCCAGAAGGAGTTTGTCTTTCTGGTTGTGTTCACAATAAGAGATAAGCAACGCTGTGCACCAAAAAGCGCAAGTGAGTGTTGGTAAAAGACATAAAAGCAGCGTCATCTCAAGGGTGGAATTTGAACTTATTTATTACAGTCCTACAAAGATACATGTTTTTTTTCTTTTTAGCCTCAAAAACGGCTTTATTGGAGTCCATTTGGTCATTTTTGTGAATTTGACATCCTTTTTTGTGAATTTGGGAAGATGCCGAACCCCAACCGCAGTAAATTTGTAAAATAATCGAAAACCATAATTTAATATATATGAAAAAAAACTATCTTATTTTGCTAACACTGTTAGTGGCATTGTTCAGTTGGAGTTTGATTGCCTGTGAAGGGGGTGATGATGGTGACGAAAAAGAGAACTCCACAGGCCCAGGGAATTCTACCCAACCAGGGAAAAAAGATTATTTGGATTATATTGACCTCAAGAGAGACGGTGGCATTGCCAAATGGGAGTTTGGCACTTCGCCCGCAACCTCCCTCCTCTACCACATCGAAACGGTGAATGGGGAGCATTTCGTGGTTGAGGCGCGTAAAGATGCCAACGGCGTACCCACGTCATTGCTCTCGTTGATTGTCCAGACCAAGGGTGAGAACCCAGAGGTCTCTGAAATTCTTTTCGACGAGCAGAACCGACCGGTTGACGTGGTGGCCCCCAATGGCGTGAGGATCTTATATGAATGGCTGACGGACACGAAGGCCGCCATTACTTTCATCGACCCGGAGACCGATGAGCAACTGAATACAGTATATGACTTCGCTTTGGGAGAGGACCAGCAGACACCGAAGGCACCAAAGGCCCAAATGAAGCGCGAGGGTGAGGCCACCCTTACTGTCACCCCACTCAGCGACAGGCCAGCGCCGGTGCGCGCGAAGGCTGCCACGGGTGACCGCCAGGGAACCATCGTGCTGAGTTCTTGTGGTGTGGGCACACCGGGTCAGCAATGCTGGGTGAAGGTGTACGACCAAGGTACATATGGACATTGGGCAACAGAGTCCTCTGGATACCGCGGCAGTTATGAAGCCGTCTGGCAATCGGGAGGCACGTATGTCTATACCTTGCCTTCCATTGAGAACCAGCCCGCCATTGCTGAGTTCCTGAACATTGCCGGTCCGAAAATCAAATCGTTGATCGACAAAATGTGCTTGCCCAATATGGCGGGAGGCACGTATACCGACCCGATGACAGCAGAGATGGTGTTCGGGGTTTGCCTAATGGTCATCAAGTACACAGCCATCACGGGCCCGCTCGCCGTGAAACTTGGCGCGGCCTGCACAGCCTTGGGGTCAGCCCTGTTGCTCTATTGCAATACCCTCAACAAGGCTCTATATTCTCAAGACCCCAATGCTCCGTCTGTCCAGGATTTGCCGCTTGTCAGAGACATGATCGACGCTACCTTCGGAAAGTTGTGGAACAATCTGGTGGTGAAACCGGCAACCTATGGCGTTCCAATCGATGTGTGGATATGTCAGCGAGGCTTGGATGGAGTCCACATGAGTTATGGTTACACTACGGGAAGCGCATCGTCAGACCCCTTGCCTGTGGTGGAGATAGCAATCAATAGCGAACCCCAAATCAAGTCATTCACACTTGAGCCACCGGCACCTGTCGTCAATCAAGGCTATGACGCTATAGCCACCCTCTCCTGTATACCGAGTGGAAGTGTGGCCGTGATGACAGTAGTGGGAACGGATGGCTATTCGAATACACAGTCGGTGACACTCGAAAATGTGGTTTCCTACGAAATGAAACTACATGTACCAGGTGCTTATACCGAGGGCGTGAAAGACCTTTGCACGGTGGCCGTGGAGTTGCCAGATGGCACGTTGTTGAAGAAGCAGGCCTCTCTGGTGTTCCAGTAATTTTTTGGATTTATGGGAGCAAGGGATTTCCGACTGCTAGTGATACTCTTGTTGTTCGTCTCCTTCTCTTCTTGTCGGCAGGGAAGAGGGGGAGGCGAGCCTTTGGTGTATGCAGAGGAGGAGGAATGGGATGCTGGTCTCATCGAGGATACGCTACGCCTCCTGCAACATGACTTCCGTATTATCAATTCCTCTTCTGACACTTGTAGGGTCTTGCATATCGACCGCACCTGTGGATGTATCCGCGCCACAGCCGACCGTGATGAGATCTTGCCCGGCGACACGGCCGTCGTGAACATGGTGGTGGAATTGGACAACAGTCCGTACATCGACAAGGAAATATATGTATACCTCTCGCTGCAAAAGGAGCCTGTGACGCTCTATATCACTGCTATCAGAGGATTGTCTGACCAGAAAATTCAGAATCAGTTCCATTACCCTCTGGGGGAGAATCTGCGGGCCTTGGGCACGATGATTGTGCCGCCGTTTTTGGAGCAGGGCAAAATGTGCGGCGCTTTCACCAACATCGTCAATGCGGGCAAGGAACCGATAGAGGTGGAGTGGGAAATGGAGAATGCACCCCAATGGTTGACCATTGACGTTCCCTCCCATCTCCAACCCAAGGAGACTGGCCGCATCAACGTGTCGTTTGATTTGTCTGAGCCATGCAAAGAATGGGGAAAGCATGAATACACGCTTCTCGTGGGGGAGAAAGGAAAGAAACGCTATCCGCTTGTCATACCGGCCATTGTCACTCCCGACCTATCCGCTTCTGCGCAAGGGGTACGCCCTCAAGCCCACATACCGAAAACGGGGTATGTGTTGCTCGACAGCGAAAAACAGCAGACGTCTGTAGTCAAGCACTTCGACATATTGAATATGGGAGGGGGGCTGCTCGTCATAGCCGACATCACCCCCTCGATACCTACAGCCAAGTGCAGGGTGGAAAAGACTGAGTTGCCCGAACGCCAGAAGACCCGTGTATTTGTGGAGGTGCCAGTGAAAGACTTGCAGAGAGATTCCGTCATGGTGATAGGTATTACTACCAACGACCGAAACTCTCCCTACAAGGAGGTGCAAGTCGTTTATTGATGTCATCCCAACTTTTCTTTTATTCCGACAAAAAAAGCCAGTCACTGCAACTGTTGACTGGCTTTTCTGTGTTTTTGCACTCTTACATTATTTCCGAAACCTTATCTTATAAAAGGGTTGTAATACGGATTGATGTGGTCGAAAGGGTTGGAGTTCTTGTTGATTTCGTCATAGTGTTTCATGAAGTAAGATGCTGCCTTACCGATGCTCAGCATCATAGATGTCTTTTTCTTTGTATCCATAATTGTTGTTTTGTTGGTGATTTCTGATGCAAAGATAAAGCGTAGATAAACCGATGAAGTGATATGATGCATTATTTCTTCTCAATAAGACAAGACAAAGCCTTGGATTTGCGACAAAATAGGGAAAAGGCTTCTTTTTCTGTCGCATTTGGTTGAACTGGTTTCCTTAAACTCAAGTTTTGCATCCCGTCTCCTTAGCGGAATGCTGAGCAAATAATACTAATGCGCACGGAAATGTCATAGGAGACGGGAAGAGCTTCGCCGAAGTTACTTTGTCTCGGAAATGAAAAGAAAAACAAGTTTTCCTTTTGCATTTCTCTCAACTTTTCGTAACTTTGTCCCCGTTAAACCAATTTTTATTTTGAATTATGGACGATTACCCGGCGGAAAGCTTTAGTACGTTGGCGTGAGGATACATCAGATTTGTAATCCTCATGCTGAGTGAGCATCCCACTTCGCCACAAACATGGAGGATTGCAAATGAGAACTTTTTGGAACACTACCGGCGGTCTGACACCTCTCCAGGAGTGGAAGCCGAATTGCTGGATTCAGGTCACTTGTCCCACCGACGACGACCGTCAACTCCTGGAGAACACCTACCATATTCCCGACTATTTTCTTACCGACATCAGCGATACCGATGAGCGGGCACGTTATGAGTACGACGACGGATGGATGCTCATCATTCTCCGTATACCCTATGTGAAGGAAATCAGGTCGCGCACACCCTATACCACCGTGCCTCTGGGTATCATCCACAAGCGCGACGTCACCATCACGGTGTGCTACTACGAGACCAACATGATGATCGACTTCGTGAGTTACCAGCAGAAACGCGGCGAGGGATTCACCGACTATGTAGACATGATTTTCCGCATCTTCCTCTCCTCCGCGGTGTGGTACCTCAAGCGGCTCAAGCAAATCAGCAACCTTATCGACAAGGCCAAGCGCAACCTCGACAAGGAGGTGAACAACGAGTCGCTTATCGGACTCAGTAGGTTGCAAGACTCACTCACCTATTTCGCCACCTCCATCCGGGGCAACGAGAACCTGTTGGCAAAACTGAAGTTCAAACTGCAAATCGACGAATTGGATGCCGACATGATAGAGGACGTGAACATCGAGATGAGCCAGGCCAAGGAGACCACGAATATCTATTCCGACATCCTCGAGTCGACCATGGACACCTACTCGAGCATCATCAACAACAACATGAACACGGTGATGCGTACCCTTACCTCGGTCACCATTATCATGATGTTCCCCACGTTCATTGCCAGCCTCTTCGGAATGAATCTCGTCAATGGCATGGAAGACAGCCCCTTCGGATTCCTTGTGGCGCTCGCTCTCTCCGTAGCCGTATCGGTGCTGCTATGGTGGTTTTTCCGACATAAACGATTGATTTGAACAAAAATCAAAAAAAACTGAAAATTATTTAGGTTTTTTCATTTTTTTTATTTAAGTTTGCATTTTGATAATGTGAACAATCGAATCATAAACCTAATTGTTAAGTGATGGACTCTCAAGAAAATGCCCTTAATCAGGGTGCACAAGTAGAAGAGAATAACGTAGTGGAAACTCCCGAAGCAACTGTGGAAAGCACGGAGGTTAAAGACGTGGAGAATGTTGAAAACCTGGAGGAAGTGCCCCAAGAAGCCGAAGCCCCCGTAGCAGAGGAGGCTCCTGCAGAGGCTCCTGTGGCAGAGGAAACTCCCACCGAGGCTCCCGTGGCAGAGGAAACTCCTGCCGAGGCTCCCGTGGCAGAGGAGGCTCCTGCCGAGACTCCCGTGGCAGAGGAAACTCCCGCCGAGGCTCCCGTGGCAGAGGAGGCTCCTGCAGAGGAAACAGAAGCCGAAGCCAAGAAGGTCTACAAGACCAAGAAGGAGGTGCTGGAACGGGTTACCGAACTGGCTCATGGTGAAGCCACTCCAAGCAAGGAAGAGGTAGATACCCTGAAGACCATCTTCTACAAACTGCATATTGCCGAGCGCGAGGCAGCCCAGAAGGCTTACCTTGATGCTGGTGGCGACCCCGAGAAATACCAAGTGACTCCTGACCAGGATGAGGAAAAGTTCAAGGCCGAGATGGGACTCATCAAGGAGAGAAGGGCACGCCTGTTCCAGGAACAGGAGAACGAGAAGGCTGAGAACCTGAAACGCAAACTCGAAATCATAGAGAAGGTGAAGGGCATGGTTACCTCGCCCGAGAATGCCAACCGTTCTTATCAGGAGTTCAAGAAACTTCAGCAGGAGTGGCGCGAAATCAAGGCTGTGCCGCCAGAGAAAGCCAGTGAGTTGTGGAGAAACTACCAACTCTATGTGGAGAAGTTCTACGACTTGCTCAAACTCAACAGCGAGGCACGCGAGTATGACTTCAGGAAGAACCTGGAAATCAAGACCCGTCTGTGTGAGGCTGCAGAGAAACTGGCCGACGAGCCCGATGTCATCAGTGCCTTCCATCAACTGCAGGAGTTGCATCAGCAATACCGTGAGGCAGGACCTGTGGCCAAGGACCTGCGCGAGGAGATATGGACACGCTTCAAGGCCGCTTCTACGGTCATCAACAAGCGCCATCAGCAGCATTTCGAGGAACTCCGCTCAAAGGAGGAGGAGAACCTGGCCCGCAAGACCGCCCTTTGCGAGAAGGTAGAAGCCATCGCCAAGGAGGAGAACAAAGGGGCTGCCGACTGGGAGCGCCATACCCGTGAAATCATTGAGGTGCAGGCAGAGTGGAAGACCATCGGTTTCGCACCACAGAAGATGAACGTGAAGATTTTCGAGCGCTTCCGTGCCGCCTGCGACGACTTCTTCGGTCGCAAGACGCAGTTCTTCAGAGACCTCAAGAGCAAGTTTGCCGAGAACGCAGAGAAGAAACGTGCCCTCGTAGAGCAGGCCAAGGCATTGCAAGACAGTACCGACTGGAAGGCTACCGCCGCCAAACTCACCGAACTGCAGAAGGAATGGAAGACCATCGGTATGGTGCCGAAGAAACTCGGCGACCAACTCTGGGCCGACTTCCTCGGTGCCTGCAACAAGTTCTTCGAGGCACGCAATGCCGCTAATGCCGGTACCCGCAGCGAGGAGCGTGAAAACCTGGCCAAGAAACGCGATGTCATCGCACGCCTGAAAGCCATCAGCGAAGAGGGTGGTGACAACCTGCAGGAGAAGGTGCAGGAACTGGCCGACGAGTACAACAGCATCGGTCATGTGCCCTATCGTGATAAGGACAAACTCTACAAGGAGTATCATGAGGTGCTCGACCAACTCTACAAGGAACTCAATATCAGTGTGGCACGCCGCCGTCTCGACAATTTCAAGAGCAATCTCAAGAACGTGGCTGAGAAGGGTGCCGGTGCTCTCGACAATGAGCGCACACGCCTGATGAGGCGCTACGATGGCCTGAAACAGGAAATCCAGACCTATGAGAACAACATCGGGTTTCTGAGCGTGTCGAGCAAGAAGGGCAGCAGCCTTATCGATGAGATGAACCGCAAGGTGCAGAAACTGAAGGATGAACTCAGCCTTGTCCGCGACAAGATCAAGGCCATCGACGCTGAGAATGCCGCTGCAGAAGAGGAATCCTAAGTCACGACAATAAAGTTACGGGTTTCACCTGTATGAAAAATTAGCCGCATAAAGACTCATCGAGTCTTTATGCGGTCTTTTTTTACTATCCCTATTTGGGGGGAGTAGTTTCGGTCGTTTCCGTTTATGCCAAAGTCTTCGGCTTATTTCACCGGCACTTCTTCGAGCGCTTTGCGGAGCAGGTCCCAGAAAGGTGCGATGGTGGGAATGTAGCAACGCTCTGTGGTGGTGTGCGGGCTGCACATCGTGGGACCCATCGACACCACGTCGAGATGTGGATACTTGCCCAGGATGACGGAGCACTCCAGACCGGCATGGTCAACCTGGATGATGGCGTCCTTGCCGTTCAGTTCCTTGTATACGCGCAGCAGGTGGTGCAGCAGTTCGCTGTCGGGGTTGGGGTCCCATCCACCATAACTGCCGGCGGTCTCCACACGCATGCCTGCCATGTTGAAGCAACTCTCCAGGGTCTTCACGATATAGTCTTTCATGTCTTCGCGCGATGAGCGGGCGAGTATCTTGATGCTGGCCTTGCCGTTCTCGATGTCGATGATGGCGAGGTTCGATGAGGTCTCCACCACATTGGGATACGATGGAATCATGCGCACCACGCCATCGTGGCAGGCATAGATGGCATTGATGAGGTTGTCTTGTATCTCCACGGGCACCTCGGTAGCGGGCACTGCCACGTCTTCGGCGTAGAACTCAATGCCGCTCTCGATGTTTTTGTACTCGTCGGCGAAGTCCTCAAGCCAGTCGGCCACCAGTTCTTTCAGGGCCTCTACGTTCTCTTTAGGAAGAGTGAGCACCACCTCCGACTTGAAGGGGATGGCATTGCGCATGTTGCCGCCATGCCATGTGGCGAGGCGGGCCTCACACTCCTCGATGGCCTCGCGCACGAAGCGCACCATCAGTTTGTTGGCATTGGCACGGCCTTCGTGGATTTCCAGACCGGAGTGGCCGCCGCGCAGACCTTTCAGCGTCACCTTCACAGCCACGTCATCGGCATCGGTCTCTACCTCCTTGTATTCCATGGTGGCGGTGACATCGATACCACCGGCACTACCAATGACGAATTTGCCCCAGGTCTCGGAGTCGAGGTTCATGAGGATGTCACCCTGCAACTCGTTCTCAGGCAGGTCGTTGGCACCAAACATGCCCGTCTCCTCATCGGCGGTGATGAGGGCGTCGATGGGACCGTGCTTCAGGTCCTTCGCCTCCATCACGGCCATGATGGCGGCTACGCCCATGCCGTTGTCGGCTCCCAGCGTGGTACCCTTTGCCTTTACCCAGTCGCCGTCAATCCAAGGCTCTATGGGGTCGGTCTCAAAGTTGTGGGTGCTCTCCGGGGTTTTCTGCGGCACCATGTCCATGTGGGCTTGCAGAATCACACCCTTGCGGTTCTCCATGCCGGGGGTGGCGGGCTTGCGCATCACGATGTTTCCGGCGGGGTCTTTGAAGGCCTCTACGCCAGCCTCCTTGGCGAAGTCGAGGAGGAATTGCTGTATTTTCTCCAGGTGTCCGGATGGACGTGGTACTTGTGTCAGCGCATGGAAGTTCTTCCAGATGCAGGTGGGTTTCAGATTCTTGATTTCACTCATAAGTTTAAATGTTAAGGTTATTGTTGTTTGTAAATTGTTCTTGTCATTCCGTAGGCGGCGCGGCCTTCTTCTTCGTCTGGGCAAGCGCTGCCATGGCATAGATGCCCAGGAGAATCACGAGCAGTGTCTGCAACGTGTGCACGATGAGCACGAACGACAGGGCTGTGGTGGCTCCCACGCCAAAGAGTATCAGCATCGTCTTCACGGAGAAATGCCATGGACCGGCACCGTTGGGGGTGGGCACAATCACGGCGATACTGCCCACTACGAACGACACCAGCGCACAGCCGATGCCCAAGTGCGACGTCTCCTTGAAGCAGAAGAACGTGAGGTAGTAGTGCAGGAAGTAACTGGCCCAGATGCCAAAGGTGAAGAAGAGGTAAAGGGGGATGTTGCGTACGTGGCGCAGTGATATCACGCCCTGCCAGAGGTCGCGTAGCGTGGTCTTCACTTTGTTGTATACCGACATCGTGCGCAGGAGCAGCCACACCAGGATGAAGGCGGCCACCAGACAGATGAAGGTGACGATATATCCTGTGGTGGTGAACTGTCCGAGGAACGTGTCGAGGCGGGTGCCCGTGGTGGCGAAGAAGTGGTGGAACGTGGGCAACTGATAGAGTAGGGTGATGGTGGTGATAATCATCACGACGAGGGTGTCGACGGCACGTTCGGTGACCACGGTGCCCAGGGCCTTGGAGAACGACACACCGTCGTAGCGGCGCAACACTCCGCAGCGCGCAAACTCACCCACACGGGGTATGACGAGGCTTGAGGCATAACTCAGGAAAATGGCGTTCACCGCTGTCGACACACGGGCCTCCTCACCGATGGGCGAGAGTGTCTGGCGCCAGCGCAGGCCACGGAACAGTTGCGCGATGATGCCGAAGGGCATCGACAGCAGCATCCAAGACCAGTCCATCTCGTGGAGCATCACATGCTTCACCTGTCCGAAATCGAAATCCCGGTACATCCAATAGAGGATAGCACCTCCTAAAATCAGGGGGAGCGCAATCTTTCCTATCTGTGTGGTGAACTTGCGTGTGTCCATTCAGAGAATATCTTCATGCCTTCGGCCACAAAAATACAAAGAATTGTCGAAAACGACGAACGAATGAGGGAGAAAATGAATACCTACAACGAATTTGGAATAACACTATTCCAATACAGAGAAAATGAAGACACAGAGATACTTTTTGCATCTCTGTGTCTTCTGATAACCATGGTCGTCAACAGAATTTTTTCATGTTGCCGCAAATCTCACCCTTTGATATCATCATAGGCTATTATTATTTTGACAGTTGGTAACTCCCTCCATACCCATTGTTTTTGTAAGAAGTAACTCCATTACGTTTGATGGAAGAATAACTGCTCTGTCCGGGCAAAATCTTCACCTTTATCGTACCCGTTTGACCGGCTTTCACTAGCCCGGCATGCACGGCGGCAGTAGCAATGATGGAGTCATCGGTGTAGATGTTGTTGTCGCCACCCCAGATTCTGCCGTTTGTACTGCCCGTCACCTTGAAAGTATAAACTTTACCGTTCTGTCCACGGTAGGACAACATGTGGTTGGGTGCATTGGGCACAGAGGTGGTGGAGCTGTCGTTGCCGCTGTTGCCACCGGTCGACGTGGTACCAGCTTTTTGGAATATCCACTGCTGGTTGGTACCACGGTGCAAGCCGTAGAGCTGCACTTTCACATTGTCGGAATAAGTCGCGCCTTCAATGTCGAGAGCGAAATTCTGATTTTCCAGCACTTTCAGCACGAAGTTGCCGTTAGATTGTTTCTCGGGCACCCACTGCTCGTTTTGGGCATTCTCATACAACCAGCTTATAATCTGACCGTGATCATTCATTTGATGCTCGCTCACGTTGATGGCATATTTGTTGTTGACCATGCTGCGGATGACGATGGTTCCGTTTTTCTCATGCGTCACCTTCCATTTCTGCGCATTGGTGTTCTGCCACTTGCTGATGACGATTTGGTTGCGGTTGGTCGCCTTGCCGTCTTTCAGCGTTATCACGTAGTCTTTGTTGCCCGCGCTCTTGATGACATAGACATCCTCGGGAATTAAATTCGATGAAGAGGTCGAAGTGGATGTATTTCCAGAATTCCCGGTGTTTCCAGTGTTTCCGGTAATGTTGGTTCCGTTAGCCGAAGTGATGTCGGTGCATTTCCTGATTTTGAAAGTACCTTCCGACTTGCCGTAGCTGCGGCTCTGTACACCATTTTTTAATACTGCCTCGTGCTTTTCCGACCCACTCTTGATCCTTACGTAGAGCGTACCCGTCTCTCCTGGTTTCAAAAGTCCTGCGTGGACGGCCGCCGTGGCCAGGTCCGACTTGTCCATGTATCCGTAACTGGAGTTCTGTCCATAGACGGTACCCGAGGTGCGGCCAGTGACACGTACAATCACCATTTCCCCGTTCTTGCTGCGGTATTTCGACATGTCGGGGTCGGTGACTTTGGTTGTCGGTACACCGATGATTTTATAGGCTCCCTTCCAGGCACCATACTTGTTGCTGGTGATGCCGTTCTGGGTGAGTGAGGGATAGCTGCCCTGGTCGGCCACAATCTCCACCACCACCTTGTCTACATTGCCTGCTACTTGAGCACCTGAGTGGCAGCTGGCTGTGGCAAGGTCGGAGTCATCGGTGTAGATGTTGTTCTTTCCTCCCCATATCTTGCCGTCTTTCTTCGCTTTCACCCAGAAGGTGAAACGCTTTCCTATCTTGTCACGATAGGAGGTAAGGTTGGCGGGGGCTTCGGGCACGGAGGTGGTGGATGTGCTTGTGCCAGAAGTCGTGGTTGTCGTGGAACCACCGCTGTTGCCTGAAGTGTTGTAGGAAGAATTGTTATTACCCGATGGCGGGTTGTTGACCGGAGTGGTGTCCCGGCTGCGGAAGATTTTGAAGGTGCCGCCCGACTTGCCGTATTTGCGGCTTTGCACGTCGTTGCTCAACACGGCTTCATGCGAATCCTCTGGCCCTTTGATTCTTACAAAGAGCGTGCCCGTCTGTCCGGGCTTCAGGAATCCGGCATGCACCGCCGCCGTAGCCAGGTCGGAATTGTCGGAGTAGCCATTGCCGCTGTTCTTTCCATAGATGATGCCAGAGGTGCGTCCCGTGACGCGCACCTTCACCATCTCGTTCTTCTTGTCACGATACTTCGACATGTCGGTGTTCGTGACTTCTGTCGTCGGTACGCCGATAATCTTGAAGGCCCCTTTCGCCTTGCCGTATTTATTGCTGGTGATGCCGTTCTGAGTGAGTGAGGGATAGCTGCCCTGGTCGGCTACGATTTCCACTACCACTTTGTCTACATTACCCGCATTCTGGATGTCGGAGTGGTAACTGGCTGTAGCAAGGTCGGACTCATCAGTGTAGATTTTATTTTTGCCTCCCCATATCTTGCCGTCTTTCTTCGCTTTCACCAAAAAGGTGAAACGCTTTCCTATCTTGTCACGATAGGAGGTAAGGTTGGCAGGGGCACTGGGCACGGAGGTGGTGGATGTGCTTGTGGTAGAAGTATTGTTGCCGCCGGTATTGTTGCTGCCGGTGTTTCCGGTATTGTTGCTGCCGGTGTTTCCGGTGTTGTTGCTGCCGGTGTTCCCGGAGTTGTTGCTTGAAGGCAAGTCACCCACACGCTCGAAAATCCATTGATCCTGGGAAACCCCCACGACGTTGCCCACATCCACGAAGTTGTTGACGTGTGGCTGATAGGTCGTCACTCTTATACCCATGTTCCAATTCATGGGGAACCTCAAGAAATAGGTATTGGCTTTGGTCAGGTTGTCATACTTGAAGAACTTCGGCTTCCACCGTTGCAACACGTCTCCATTCCATTTTTTCATGACGAGTCGCTGTTCGGTTCCTGTTATCGTCTCGCTCCTTAGGCAGATCACCATGTTGGCGTTCATCATGCTGCGGATAGCAATGGTGCCGTCTTTCTCGTGGGTGACCTTCCACTTCTGAGAGTTTGCGTTCTTCCAGTTGTCGGTCACCAACTCGCTTCCCTCTGCCAGTTTTCCGTCTTTCAGTGTGAGTGCCAGCGGGGTGGTGCTCATAGGCGATTTGATGGCGTAGATGCCTTCCGCGATTACCGGCTTTTTGTTGTCCACTCGCTCGAATTTCCACTGTTCCTGAACGCCTTTGTGGGTCTGCCAGATTTCTACGATGCCATTCTTTTTAGCATTGGCGGTTCCGTTCATCAGGTCGAGGCAGTAGTTCTTGTTATCTTTCACCATCAGCACAATGGTGCCGTTGCCTTGGCGTTCGGGCACCCATTGCCTTTCGGATTCCGAGAGTATGGCTTTAGTGTTGTTCCTCAACTTGTTGCCGGCGATGTCGAGGATGCGCGGCTCGTTTTTGATTGCCCTGATGACGACAGCACCGTTCTTCTTGTTCGTCACTTTCCATATCTGGGACTCCTTGTCTTCCCATTCGCAGACCACGACATCCTTGCCCACATTGTAGTTAGTCACTGTCAACACATAGTCGGGGCTTTCGGCGTATCTGATGACGTAATAGCCATCGGGGATTAAATACGATGACGAGGTCGTAGTTGATGTATTGCCCGAAGAGTTGTTGCCCGAAGAGTTGTTGCCCGAAGAGTTGTTACCCGAAGAGTTGTTACCCGAAGAGTTGTTGCCCGAAGAGTTGTTGGAAGAATTGTTGTTGGAAGAATTGTTATTACCCGATGGCGGGTTGTTGACCGGCGTGGTGTCCCGACTGCGGAAGATTTTGAAGGTGCCACCCGACTTGCCGTATTTGCGGCTTTGCACGTCGTTGCTCAACACGGCTTCATGCGAATCCTCTGGTCCTTTGATTCTCACAAAGAGCGTGCCTGTCTGTCCTGGCTTCAGGAATCCGGCATGCACCGCCGCCGTGGCCAGGTCGGAATTGTCGGAGTAACCGTTGCCCGTGTTCTTGCCATAAATGGTACCCGAGGTGCGTCCTGTGACGCGAATCTTTACCATCTCGTTCTTTTTGCTGCGATACTTCGACATGTCGGGGTCGGTGACTTCGGTCGTCGGTACGCCGATAATCTTGAAGGCACCTTTCGCCTTGCCGTATTTGTTGCTGGTGATGCCGTTCTGGGTGAGTGAGGGATAGCTGCCCTGGTCGGCCACGATTTCCACCACCACCTTGTCTACATTTCCTGCATTCTGGATGTCGGAGTGGTAACTGGCTGTAGCGAGGTCGGACTCATCGGTGTAGATTTTATTCTTGCCTCCCCATATCTTGCCGTCTTTCTTCGCTTTCACCAAGAAGGTGAAACGCTGTCCCACTTTGCCTCGGTAGGCTGTAAGGTTGGCGGGAGCGTTGGTCACGGAGGTGGATGTACTTGTGGTCGAAGTAGTGGTTGTCGTGGAACCACCACTGTTGCCTGAAGAATTGTTGCTCGAAGAGTTATTACCCGAAGAAATTGCCTTGTAAACCGACTTCACCTCCTCGTTGGTGAGAGCCTTGGAATACATCCGGGCCACCACTACTTCACCCTTGAAGGCATACTCGGGATCTCCGTTTCCGTTTACATCACAGCCAACGTATAGTATCTGGCTATTTCCACTCGGAAGTCTTAAGGTCGTGAACGGGGTTGTGCCTATCAGTTCTCCGTTGACATAGAAACTGATAGCTTTGTTTGGCCTCACCACACCAACAGCGTGATAATATTTCCCTTCTGCCATCGACTTGTCGATTACCGCCACGTATTTGCTTCCGTCATGAATCAGGAAGCTAAGGTTGTTTCTTGAGAACCAACCGATATCGAAACCAAATCCGCTCGCATCTGTCGAGCAGAACGGAGTATTTGCTTTTGAGAAATTGTCAATCCTCATCAGACATTCCATTGTGAAGTCACCACTGATTTCTTCGATGAACTTCTTGTCGGCAGAATAGTCAAAAAAGTAAAAATCCTTCCCCGTGCCGGTAAATGTGGCTGCATTCAGGTTGTACCTGTCGTTGACTGCCACCGAAGGGCGTGGCTGGCTCGATACTATCTTGTGTTTTTTGCCTGACACGTCGGTAGCTGTTCCATCGACATTGAACCGGATGTCGAGCAGGTCGGCCTTCGGAGTTTTGATTGGGTATAAAATCGTTGCCAATGAAGCCGACACAAAGGCAAAAATCAATGTGATTATTGTAAAAAGTTTCTTCATAGTGCAAGTTTTTTTTGGTTTTGTACAAAAATAAGGAAAAATGGCGAAAGTGCAAAATAAACTCGCATTATTTTTGCTTTTCGCTCACCTTGCACTAACTTTGGCGCTTCGCACCGAAGTTAGGGCTGCACCTCGGCAATGAAACAAAAAAATTGATTTTTGTTTTGCTTTTCCCTCACCTTGCACTATCTTTGGCTTCGCCGAAGATAGGCTGCGGTTCGGAAAAACCAAAATATTTTTGGTTTTTCGCTCGCCTTGCACTATCTTTGCATAAGATGAAAACCGTAAGACCAAAGAAAAACTTAGGACAGCACTTCCTTGTCGATTTGAATATCGCCAAGGCCATCGCCGACACGGTGGACGCCTGTCCAGACATCCCCGTGCTCGAGGTGGGACCCGGCATGGGGGTGCTCACACAATACCTCATCGAGAAGCCACGGCCGTTGAGGGTGGTGGAAATCGACAGGGAGTCGGTGGTATACCTCAAGGAGCATTTCCCGCAACTCGAGCAGCAGATTATCGGCGACGACTTCCTGCGCATGGACCTGTCGGCACTCTTCGAGGGACAGCCCTTCGTGCTTACCGGCAACTACCCCTACGACATCTCGTCGCAGATTTTCTTCAAGATGCTCGACTACAAGGACTATATCCCTTGCTGCACGGGGATGATACAGCATGAGGTGGCACAGCGCATCGCCTCACAGCCCGGCAACAAAGCCTATGGCATCCTCAGCGTGATGATACAGGCATGGTACGACGTGGAATATCTCTTCATGGTAGACGAACATGTGTTCAACCCGCCACCAAAGGTGAAGAGCGCCGTCATCCGCATGACACGCAACAACGTGGAGCATCTCGGCTGCGACGAGCGACTCTTCCGCACCGTGGTGAAGACAGTGTTCAACCAGCGCCGCAAGATGCTCAGGGTGAGTCTGAGACAACTCTTCACTAAAGGCACTGTGGCACCCGACTTCTTCGAAAACGAGATGATGACCATGCGACCAGAGCAACTCACCATCTCCCAGTTTGTGGAACTCACCAATCTCGTGGCACAGCAAATGGAAATGACCGGAAAGACCTAAAGTTTTTGTCGGATTTTTTTGCAGAATAAGAAAAAAATCATAATTTTGTGCCCAATCGGAACTAATATTACGAAAAAATATGATTGACGTAAAATCGACATTAAACGAAAGCGAAGAGAGAATGGAAATGGCCGCCATGTTCCTTGAGGACGCATTGGCAAAGATACGTGCCGGCAGGGCCAACGTCGCCATCGTGAGCGGCGTGAGGGTAGACTCCTACGGCAGCATGGTGCCACTCAATCAGGTGGCCAACGTGTCGGTGCCCGACGCACGCACCATCGCCATCCGCCCATGGGACAAGAAAATGATACGCGCCATCGAGAAAGCCATCATGGACTCCGATGTCGGCATCACCCCTGAGAACAACGGCGAGATTATCCGCCTTGCCATTCCACAGCCCACCGAGGAGCGCCGCCGCGACCTCACCAAGCAGTGCAACAAGATTGCAGAGAAAGCCAAGGTGGAGGTGCGCAATGTGAGAAGCGACATCAAGGAAAGGCTGAAGAAGGCCATCAAGGACGGTCTCTCCGAGGACAACGAGAAAGACGCTGAACTGGAGTTGCAGAAGTTGCACGACAAGTTCATCAAGAAAATCGACGAGATCCTTGCCGCCAAGAACAAGGAAATCATGACCGTATAGGCCGGTGAAAGGACTCGTCATCAGGAATACCGGAAGTTGGTACACCGTGCTCACCGACGACGGCGAGACGGTGGAAAGCAAGATTAAGGGCAATTTCCGACTGAAGGGCATTCGCAGTACCAACCCTGTGGCAGTGGGCGACAGGGTTGGTATCGTGCGCAATCAGGAAGGCACGGCGTTCATCAACGAGATTGATGACCGCCGCAATTATATTATCAGGAAATCGCCCAACCTCTCCAAACAAAGTCATATCATCGCCGCCAATGTAGACCAGGCGGTGCTCATCGCCACCATTAATTTCCCCACTACCTCCACCACATTCATCGACCGCTTCCTGGCTTCGGCAGAGGCCTACAGGATACCCGTGTTGCTGGTATTCAACAAGACCGACCTCATGGACGAAGACGACCGTCACATCCAGGAGATGATGGTGGCACTCTATGAGAACATCGGCTACACCTGCCTCCAGGTGTCGGCTGCCACAGGACAGGGGCTTGATGAACTGAAGGCATTGCTTCAAGACAAGGTGTCGGTGTTCAGTGGCAACAGCGGGGTGGGGAAGTCGACCCTGCTCAACCAACTCATCCCCGGCCTCTCGCTGCGCACGGCAGAAATCAGCGAGGCGCACAAGATGGGCATGCACACCACCACATTCAGTGAGATGATACCATTGCCTGAGGGAGGATGGGTCATCGACACACCAGGTATCAAGGGATTCGGCACGTTCGACATGGAGCCGGGTGAAATCTGCGGCTATTTCCGCGAGATTTTCCATTTCTCCAAGGATTGCCGTTTTGGCAATTGCACGCATACCCACGAACCGGGATGCGCGGTGCTCAAGGCCCTCGAAGAACATTATATCGCTGCCAGCCGCTACAACTCCTACGTGTCGATGCTCAACGACAAGGACGAGGCCAAATACCGCGAGGCCTTCTGATTTTTCCCCTGCCATAGGTCATTTTCCTCCATATATTCCTCTAACTGGCGTGTGAACTCCTGACTCTTCACACCCCAGTGGGGTGCAATGACCATGCCCGGTGGCGAGAGGTTGACGAAGCGCTCGAGCACCAAGTCGGAGCGGAGACGTGAGATATATTCAGCCAAAAGGGGGATATAGTCGTCGATGGTATAGAGGGGAAGGGGAGTGGCATGGTGGATATCGGCAAGGCGGGTGCCCTTGATCACTTGCAGGTGATGGATTTTGAGGATGTCGAGTGGCAACGACGAGATGATGTCGGCTTGTCGGAGATGCTCTTCGCGGTCTTCACCGGGAAGGCCGAGGATGACGTGCCCCCCGGTGTGGATGCCTCTTGCCGCTGTCGCCTCGATGGCGGAACGGCTGCAGGCGAAGTCGTGGCCGCGGTGGATAGCGGCGAGAGTGGTGTCGTTGGCACTCTCTATGCCATATTCCACCACGAGGAAGGTGTGGCGGCTCAGGTCGGCGAGGTAGTCGAGCACGGCATCGTCGACGCAGTCGGGACGGGTGGCGATGATGAGGCCCACCACATCGCTCACCGACAAAGCCTCTTCGTATCGGCGGTGAAGGGTGTCGAGGTCGGCATAGGTATTGGTGTAGGCCTGGAAATAGGCGACATACCGCATGCCGGGGTATTTGCGGCCGAAGAAGGCCTTGCCGTCGGCTATCTGCTCCGAGATGCTTTTCCTCCTGTCGCAGAAAGATGGCACGAAAGCACGGTTCTCACAGAACACGCAGCCACCGCTGCCCTTGCTCCCGTCGCGATGAGGACAGGAGAATCCGGCATCGACGGGAATCTTCTGCACCCGGAAAGGAAACTTTCCCTTCAGCCAACTGCCATAGTCGTTATAGCGTTTTCTTCTCATAGATGCAAAAATACATACTATTATCCGAAAAGTCTCATTTATTGTGGCCAATCGGCAATAAAAACACGAAACATATTGATATTTCCCCATTTATGCGTACTTTTGCACCGCAAATGCCGTCACTTGCGTTTGGCTGCTTTGTGAGAAAAGAATCATTATCCATTATACAGGCAAAAATATAACATATGAGAAAAAACACTCTCGCCCACTTTATGGCCATCTTCGCCCTGCTTTTCTGCACAGCAGGTGCTGTGGCACAACCGGTGTCGCATCCGTCGGTGGGCACAACCTCCAATTCGGAGAAGGTGAAACTGACCATTGTCAATAAGCATGTCAACTACACCAACTGTCCCAGCCAGTACCGTGACGCCTACATCAACTCGCCCAAGTCGGCCAACATCCATCCCGACGGTACGAAATACTACGTCAACTCGTTGGAAGGCTGTGCCACCGTAGTCTATGACATGAAGACCCACGAGCGGCTGAAAGTCATCAAATATGATTTCAAGGACGGGAAAGACGATGCCCTGTGGAGCAAACCCAGCGCATTCTATCCCTTCACACACTACACCGAGAACCTCAACACCTTCATGGGGAAACCCGTGGAGAGCACTTTCTCGCACGGTGGACGGTATCTCTGGATACCCTTCTACCGACGCACCTATGACATCAACGCCCAGGACCCTTCTGCCATCGCCGTGGTGGATACCCGCACCGACAGCATTGTGAAACTGATGGAGACCGGACCGCTGCCGAAGATGGTGGCATGCTCGCACGACGGTAAGCATGTGGCAATTACCCACTGGGGCAATAATACCGTGGGACTGGTGAATGTAGCCAGTCTCAACCCCGACGAGTGGTTCCATGAGACCCTACTCGTGGTGGACTATGTGCTCGAACTCAACTTCAGCCTCACCCAGCAGATAGACCGTGACAATAAGAGCGGCTACTGTCTGCGCGGCACGGTGTTTACTCCCGATGACAAGTACCTGCTTGTGGGATGTATGGGCAACAACGGCGGTATCGCCGTCATCGACATGCAGACCCAGAAATACCTCGGTCGTGTGATGGGCATGATGGCCAACGTGCGCCACCTCGTTATCCGCGACGGATACCTCTACCTGAGTGTCAACAAGGCGGGGTATGTGCAGCGCATACCACTCGACAAGTTTCTTGCTGCCGCGAAGACACTCAAAGGGAAGACCGTCAATCTGCAGGGATGGCAGAGTTGCAAGGTGGGCGACGGTGCCCGCACCATAGAACTGTCGCCCAGCGGACACTTCGTGTTTGCCGCCTGCAACCTCGCCAGCAAACTCTATGTGGTAGACACAAGAGAGATGAAAGTGGTGGGCAATATCGACGTTGACTCCTATCCCGTAGGCCTCGACATCTCCAACGACGGGCGCTACGTCATCGTTACCTCACAGGGACGTGGCAACCAGGGAGGCAATGCCGTGAACATCTACGAGGTGGAATATGACGAACCAGAGCCTGTGCTCAAGAATACCGACGGTGCTGCCGTGCTCGAACTGCTCGAGCATGGCGACAGCGCCGGGGCTGACGAAAACAATCCCATCGCCGCTTCACTGCCTTTGGTGAAGGGCGATGGGAACACTACTTATATCATAGGAGGTGCTTGCGTAGCCGCCGTGTTGTTGGGGGCATTCTTTTTCGCACGCCGCAAGCGCTCATGACTCCTTTTGCGTTTCCTTGCCGGATTTATTGTTCAACGACATTGAAACGTAACGGATTCCCACTTGAATAATTCACGAACGAGCCTTGGAAGCAGTAGCCATCGAAGGTGCCCTCGAAACGTCCTGTGTTGTTGCCGTCGGGTGCATACTCTTCCAATGACATGTCGTGACCATAGAGGTTGCCATAGACCGACATCTTGTTGCTCCTGCCCTTGGAGTGGTAGTAATAGGTACCCTGTACGTAGTCTCCGCTGACTTCAATGTCCATGGTGATGCCATACTTCGAGATGGAGCCGGTGAGATGATGGTAACCCTCTGTCGTCACCTCACGCCGTGGCGCTACTACGGGCTGTGCTTCACTCCTGTCGTAGGTCTCTGCGGCTGTATCGGGCGTGCCCTCTTCGGCATCCGTTGATGCCGTGGCGGTTGGCTTGCTCTGGGCGTCATCTGTCTTGGGCTTGTCCTTGGTATAATTGTAAATCAACAATCCGGCAAGAAACAATAGGGCTGTAGCGAGTACGCCGATGATGAAATAGAGGATGCTGTTGTTCTTTTTGGGAGGAACCGGCTGACTGGGGGCGGTGTAGGGCGTCCCCGTGGTGTATGGCGCACGGACAGTATCTTGAGGCCGGGGAGCATACTTCAACGATGATGGCTGTTCGGTGATGTTGTCAAGATGCTTCACGCTAAGTGGTGATTGGCAAAATGGGCATACCGTGGCATTGTCGGGGATGCTTAGAAAGCATATCGGACATTTCTTCATGTCTGTAAGGTTGTGACTGTAGGAGTGAATTTATTTGATGGTGATGACATATTCGCTCATGAACGAGGCACCGGGCTGCAAGTGGTTCATCAGGTATTTCTCCTTGAATTCGCCCTGGAACTCTACCCAGTCGTGAAGGCCATACCATGGTTCGATGCACACAAACGGGGCATTCTTGCCATACGGACTCCATATGCCAACGGCGGGAGCCTGGAAGTCGACGGTCACCACAGGATGCGCAGTCTTGTCGAGCAAACTCACCTGGCGCAGTTGGCAACGGTCGATAATCACCGCGTCATCGCGGAATGTCTCTTCGGTGAATGCCCACACACCATCCACACTTCCCGTGTCGAAACGCTCGGGGCGTACGCATCCGCCCACATTGCCGTAGATACGCTCCACGCGTCCCATGTTGTCGAAGCACATCACGCCCCGCATGGGCTCGCCTTCTTTCACGTCGGGCAGGTTGAAAGCGGGATGACCACCGATTTGGAAGTGAATCTCCTTGTCGTCGGTGTTGTGCACGTGCCATACCACATGGATGCGGTTGTTTTCGAGTCGGTAGGTTACCGAGAGGATGAACTTGTAGGGATAGGCCTTCAGCGTCTCTTCGTTGCTCTCCAGGGCGTATGTCAGTTTGGTAGCGCTCTTTTTGAGAAGTTTGAATTCGGTGTCTCGGGCAAAGCCATGGCGCCCCATCGCGAATTCCTTTCCCTCGGTGCGGTATTTGTCTTCCCATAGGCCGCAGACGATGGGGAATAGGATAGGGGAGTGGCGGGGCCAGTAGCGCTCGTCGGCCTGCCATAGGTATTCGTGCCCTTCGTCATCGCGGATGCTCTGGAGTTCGGCACCCAGTGAACTTACTTCAATTGTCAGGTGTTCGTTTTTCAGTATTTCCATAATATTGTTAACGGTTGATGTTTATATCATGCAAATATAGGCAAAAAAGTTTGTTTAGCCATAAAGGTTGCTGAAAAAAAGCACATCATGCAACATGTTTGTACAACACAGAGGCACAGAGACGCAGAGAAACTTCTGACTCTGCAACTCTGTGCCTCTGTGTGGAGGGTTGAGTCTTTCAGAAATTGATGCCGATATTGGCGAAGAAGGCACCGTTGTGGGTGTCGTCGAAGGCATTGTCGCCGATGTTGCTCAGTCCGAAGTCATAGCCTATCTCGGCATAGAGCATCTCATAGGCCAGGCCGCAGCCCACACGAATACCACCGTCGAAACGCTTGAAGTTGGCACCATAACCGTCGTCGAACGAACTATAGGCGTCGCGGCGGTCGTAGTCTTTCACCTTGCCGCTCACTCCCACGCCGAGGTAGCCACCGATGAAGGGCTCTACGGCAGTGGCGGGTGCCACGTAGGCAGAGTATTTGAGCAGAAGGGGCACTTCAAGGTAGTTGAGCCCGATGCTGAACTTCTCGCCGCCTTTCTTGCTCTTACCACCCTTCTCGATGTAACTGAGTCCGGTCTCGAAGAAGATGGGCTGGTAGTGCGACAGTTGCATGCCCACCACGGCGCCCACGTTGAGGCCGCTCTTGCTGCTGCTGCCGTCGAGGTCGGGAGCGTCGCTGTTGACATGAGAGGCCGAAAGGCCGAAGCGCAGGCCGTAGTAGGTATTGACGCCATACATGCGGCTCGAAGGGGTGTTGCCGTATCTGCCGTGCGAGGAGCGTGTGCCACCGAAACGGCCTTGAGCGTTGACTGGCACGATGGCCAGGAGGCTGAATACAGCCATCATCAATAGTAGGTTCTTTTTCATATCTTTCTTTTTTTGAGGTTGGCAAAAATGGTGGATGTGATGGGTTCACGTTGCAAATCTATACTTTTCTTTGTTGAGTGCAATGGGATTAACCCTATTTTTGTAAGGATTTTCCCTATCATGACTCATTATGGATAGTCATAGATACCCTGCATCTAAACGCAACGGGGGCGAAATGTTCCCACCCCCGTTTCATATTATAAAATTCCGTTCTCACTTGACAACGTATTTGCCTCCTCCTTTAACATGCACCCCACGGGTGGTTTTCTTCACCGGGATGCCCTGCGGGTTGTAAGTCGGTGTGTTGTCGGTATCGGTGAACACACCTTCAATGCCCGTGGCCACGCCCTCCACGTCGGGGAATCGCACGCAGGACTGTTGGAGCCTGACAAAAAGGATATTCGACAGGCCCACATTGTCGCCGTTCTCTCCGTTCACAGTCAGGTGTACCATCGCCGAGGAACCTGTTCCCAACGTGGCATTGGCAGAGGAGTAGACGGCAACACGGTACAGGCCATCGCCCAAGGCTTTCGTCATCACCCTATGGGCATCGGTGCGGCCATCATCCATGAAGGCACCAGCCAACGTGCATCCCTCCGGCAGTTGGAGCGTGAACTCGCAGGCCGTGTAATCGTCGGTGTTGTCGAGGAAAAGGACGTAGCCATCGGCTGACTTCCCTATAAACATGCCATCGAGCATTGACGTGGGTGTATGGGCGGGTACGGCGGCGGACACATTGCCCAGGATGATGTTGATGATGCGCGTCACGTCGACCATGTTAACCCATCCGTCGGCGTTGGCGTCAGCCTCGTCGATGTAGAATGGGCTCGGCATTTTGTTTAGGATGTAATTGATGACCGTGGTCACGTCGAGAATGTTGATGAAACAATCGTGGTTGACATCGCCGTTTAAATATGATTCCGAACAGATGATAAGATTGAACTTACTGTCCAGGCATTTCACGCCGATATCACCGGGGATGTTCACGAAAACGTTGTCCAGAGCCCCCTCCCACGTACCAATGGGCAGATCGTCGTCTGCTTTCAAACTAAAGGTGAAGACGGGACCGTCAGAGCCACTGATATATCCTCCAGAAGTTGTGTACACCATTACACGGTAGGTCCTTTCTCCCACTAAGTTCATCGACGTGGTGAAATTCCCCGTGCACCTACTGCCAAGGGTATAGACAGCCTTTTCATTGTCATCGAACTCAAAACTGAAGCCCTCGGGCGGGGTGAAATCGAACTGGAATCCCAAGTAAGTCTCACTGCCGTTTTTCAGGTTCACGGCAACCTCCTTTGTCTGTCCGCTGACAAACCTGGTTTCCGAGACATACATCTCTGGCTCGTCGGTACTTCGGAAATAGCCCGACTTCCAAAGGAAAGTGCCGCTGGTGTTGGTGCCGAAGTTGAAGCCCTCAGGTGTGAACAATATACAGGGCGCGGTGCTCGTGCCCACCCCTTGGCAGGCTCCTGCGTCAATGGCGGCCATGTCGGCTGACAGTTTCAGAGTCTTCATCGCCTTGCAGTTTAACATCATCGACGTGGTGGCAGCCCCACCATTGAGCGTAAAGTTGGAGAGGTCGAGCGAGGCCAGGGCTGTACAACCGTCGAACATCTGGCTGAAGTCGGTGACTTTTGATGTATCGAATCCTTCCATGTCTGCCCGTTTCAGGCTGCTGCAATTACGGAACATCTCCTTCATGTCTGTCACCTCCGAAGTGTTGAGGTTCTCCATGCCTTCCACAGTCTTGAGTTTTTCCATGCCACTGAACCATTTGGAAAGCGACTTTGGCCGTGCGCCGGCGAACGAAGACTGAAACACCACCTTGGTGATGGCGCCCTTTATTTCATCCCATACATCCTCTTCAATTGACCAACCATCGACAGTGCCGAAAGGAACTTCTTCATTATTGTCGTCAATGCTGATGACTACGCCACAAAGAGGTTCATATTCATAATGATCCTTTCCTGGAATATAATGAAAATTAATCAAATAATATAAATCCATGTCTTCAAAGAAGGTCAACGTTTCTTTGTCATCGCAGTCCAAGTAAGCATAATATGCATTGATTACAATCTTGTTTTGGAACTCCTTCCAGCCCATGGCAGTTGCATATTCTTCACCAGTTTCGTATGGTACGTAAAGTTTGGCATTGGAATAAACCTTGGTCGTGAAGTTGTTGACGTTGATGTCGAATGGTACTTTTAGATTGCAGAAGACTTTGGTGATGGCATTGCAGTAATTGGCCATCCGCTGCCCTATGTTGGTCACCGTGCTGGGGATGTGCAGTGTACCTAGGGCTGTGCAGTGGTCGAGGATATAGTCACCGATAACCGTCACGCCTTCAGGTATCGCCAGTTCACTTAGATTCTTGCAGTATCCGAAAGCGTCATATCCAATCTCTTTTAACGTACCAGGCAATTCTATCGACCATAGTTTGCTTTTGTAGAAAGCATCTCTGGCAATGGTCGTGGTGCCTTCGGGAACGTTATAGTGAGTGCCCAAAGCTGCTGGATATTGGATGAGCACGGTCTTGTCTTTGCTGAAGAGCACATCACCGATGTTGCAGAAGTGTTCATTCTGCCCGTCCACTGTAATGGACTCCATGGCCGTGCATCCCGACAGCGCATTAAGTCCCAAAGAACTGACCTTTGCAGGTAGGTTGATGCTCATCAGTGAGGGACAGTCAAGGAAGGCTTCGGCATCAAGAGCCGTGATGTTTTCTGGCAGGATGATGGATTTCACCGTACTGGCATTGAAAGCCCCTTCTCCGATACAGGTAAGCCCCGTGAAATAACGCAATTCGTTGAATGTCGTGATTTGTGTCTTCTTGAACACCGTCCCAAGGGAGGTCACGGCAGCCGCCTCTCCCTGTGACAACTCACCGTCGTGATTGGCATCCCAGTTCTCCACACAGAGGGCTTTCACCTTCGAGTCGGCAAAACAGATAATGCTTTCATCGCCTTCGATGATTTGCTTGAAATCTTTCCAGTATTCTGCCGCCATGTATCTTTCTTTACTTCCCGTAGGTACATAGAGTGTGGTGTTGCGACGCCCGGGGAACACATTTTGTGTGATGGTTATTGGTATAGGATGTTCAACTATCACCGATGTGAGACTGGCGCAGTTCTCAAAAGCCTTGTCCCCAATGTTCGTCACACTGGAGGGGATGGTGATGAAGGCCATATTGAAGCAGTCTTTAAAAGCCCTGTTCCCGATGTTTGTCACACTGTCTGGGATATAGAAAGAGGTGAGACTGGAGCAGGATCTGAAAGCATCATTTCCGATGTTCGTCACGCTATTGGGAAGGATGACGGAAGTCATGTCCTCACAACCAAAGAAAGCTGCATCCCCAATGTTTTTTATTTTTACGTTAATTAAGTAGTGATAACCTCCAACAATAAATTTATTCGTTTCATAGGTAAAGAATTTGGGTATTACAATATCTCCGGAATAGAAATATATACCGTCATCGTCACCTCCACATATGTTGGAATTGTATGGTAAAACTGTTGCCTTGTCAGGATCAACTCCGTCTGCAACATTTACAGAAAAACAAAGATTACCGTCACCATCCAATTCGCCCAAGTAGATTATTGTGCCAAACTGTTTCCATACATCGTACTTATTCTCCTCCTCCTCAAAGTACCAATAATCCAATTCACTATTTAAATCATCTTCTTGATAAGCACTATAGAAAAGGGTGACATTTGCAAGATCTATGCCGGAGAATGCATTATTACTTACAGTAAGCTCTTCATAGGATTCAGTCATATCAAAAGGCGAACCAAAGGCACACAATGTTACTTCATTAAGATGATAACAGTTCTCAAAGGCATAAGACTCAATATGCTTTATACTGGGAGGGATAACGATGGAGGCAAGATTCTCACAGCCGGAGAAGGCTCTCTCTCCTATTTTCTTAACGTTGTTGGGAATAATCGTGTTCTGACAGCCAGCGATCAGCCTGTCGGATGACTTTTCGATGATGGCATCACAATTGAAGCGGGAATCATAATACGTATTGTCAGGATCTACTTGAATAGAGACAAGGTTAGGACAGTTTGCCAACACTTCTTTCCCTATGCTTGTCACACTGGAAGGGATATAAATGTCCTCAAGGCTGGAACAACCGCTGAAGGCATAATCGCCAATGCTCAACACGCTATAGGGGATGTCGATAGTGGTAAGGCTTGAACAGTTGCAGAAAGCATACTTGCCAATCCACGTCACGCTATAGGGGATAGAAACGGAGGTTATGTTGTAGCCTTCACTAAGACTCGAGATGCCCGTAACGGTATAGTACAGGCTTATCCCATGTTCAGCATAAATTTCTTGATTAAGATCCATATATTCAACATAATACACCTTTTCTGGTATGTCAATAGACCTCGGATCGTCATAAACCACACCTGCAACATCAGCTGTTCCAATGCATATTTCAGATGGATAGGAGTCAGAAGATTCGGGGTCAAAAGGCTCTAAATCTCCTAAATTCAGATAGTAATACAAACTACCTATTTCAACTGGATTAGAGGGTATTAGTGGGTCGTCATCTTGAGCCAATACGATATGGGGTATGACGATGGTTAGGAATGCTATTAATATTTTCCTCATGGTTATGGAATAATTAATGATTTGTTCACACTACTGTCCCGTTAAAGTGGGCTAATCGTTCTTTGAAATCACTGAAATAAAGTCATTTACGACCAGTTTTTAAAGCGCGACGATTTGAATTTGTAATTTTGCAGCCAGACAGATTGACTGCAAAATGAACAAAGACAAATATGTATTTGCCCAATTGATAGAGTTTCTAAACAATGACAAGTTCCGCCGTCTTGTTGACAAGTACGATGGGAACCGTTATGTCAAACATCTCACCTGCTGGAACCAGCTTCTCGCACTGATGTTCGGGCAACTCAGTAACCGTGAGAGCCTGCGAGACCTGATAGTGGCTCTTGAAGCCCATCAGTACAAGTGCGTCAGGTGGAAACGGCGGATGCCCAAAGACATACTCACTGATGCAGAGATTGAACTGACGGTCTATAAGAGCCGCAAGGACTATCCCGAGAACCTACGTCTCGTCAGATACCATGACAAAGAGCAAGACAGGGAGTTCATGTTCCTGACCAATGCAATGGACTTGACAGCCCAGCAGATTGACGACCTCTACAAAACAGATGGCAGATAGAGCTGGCTTTCAAGTGGCTCAAGCAACACCTCAAGATCAAGAAGTTCTGGGGAACTACTGGGAACGCTGTCAGAATACAGATCAGTACAGCTATCAATGCTTACTGTCTCGTTGCGATTGTACAGCATGACATGCAGTTGAAACGCTCGACCTATGAGGTCTTGCAAATTCTCAGCATTTCACTCACAGATAAGACACCGCTCAGAGAACTGTTCGATAAGACTTGTTCCAATGATGTCAAAGAGCAATTTGGCTCCCTTATTCCGGGGTTGTTTGATTAATAATTAACTCGTCCCGATTTTAACGGGACACTAATGATTTGTTCAATGTTTTTTCATTTTTGGCATTTTTACAAAAATAGGCATTATTTTTGATTTTTCAGTTGAAAAGTGAACAGGTTAACAATGATTAACAGATGACGATACTTGCCGCAATGCTTGCGCAATTGAAAAGAAAATGCTAATTTCGCCATCAAAACAAGTGACATGGAGAATTTGGAAAACAAACGCATCGCACTGTTGCTCTCCGGGGGAGTGGATTCCTCGGTGGTGCTCCATGAGTTATGTGAGAAAGGGGTGAAGCCCGACTGTTTCTATATCAAGATAGGTCCGGAGGAAGACGAGGAGTGGGACTGCTCGTCGGAGGAGGACATGGAGATGGCTACTGCAGTGGCATCCCGTTATGGTTGCAGGCTTGAAGTGGTGGACTGCCACAAGGAATACTGGGACCAGGTGACGCGCTATACTATGGATAAGGTGCGGGCAGGACTCACCCCCAATCCCGATGTGATGTGCAACCGCCTCATCAAGTTCGGTGCCTTCGACGAGAAGGCAGGACACGACTACGACCTTATTGCTACGGGCCACTATGCGCAGACCGAGATAGAAGATGGCAAGAAATGGCTGGTGACGGCCCCCGACCCGGTGAAAGACCAAACCGACTTCCTGGCGCAGATAGAGACATGGCAACTGAAGAAAGCCCTTTTTCCCATTGGGCATTATATGAAAGAAGAGGTGCGTGCCATTGCCGAGCGCGAACATCTTGTCAACGCTCGCCGCAAGGACTCTCAAGGCATCTGCTTTTTGGGGAAAATCAACTATAACGACTATATTCGCCGCTATTTGGGCGATAACCCCGGTGAGGTGCTGGAATGGGAGACCGGCAAACTGATAGGAAAGCACCGTGGACTGTGGTTCCATACTATCGGGCAACGCCACGGACTGGGCTTTGGAGGCGGTCCGTGGTATGTGGTGAAGAAAGACGTGGGGAAGAATGTACTCTACGTGAGCAAGGGCTATGAACCACTCACCGCCTACAAGGATACCTTCCAGATACACCATTTCCACTTCCTCACCGAGAAAGTGGAAATGAAGGAAGTTACTTTCAAGATACGCCACACCCCCGAATTTCATCCCGCTGTTCTTGAACCGACGGGCGACGGTGCCTTCACCGTGCATGCCTCGCACCTCATCCAAGGTGTGGCACCGGGACAGTTCTGCGTGGTCTACGACAGCCACCACCACCGCTGCTATGGTTCGGCGGAAATCACGGTGTGAGAAATGTGGTTATTTCTCAAACGACGTCATGTCGAGTTCACACATTTTGATGGTGGGATGCTCTGCGATGTAAGCCTCGATGTTGTCTTTCTTTATCGAGGGTGATGCCCACTCGCTGTGGAGGCGCTTGGCGCTGGTGGCCTTGCTGTAGTATTCTGCGCTATACTCGCATGAGAACCGCAAAGGTATGGTGTCCTTTTTCAGGTGCTCCCATTTTTCCTTTGGCTTGGCAGTGGCAATGGCGGAGAGGTATAAGTTGGAGTAATGTTCTTCCGACTTCTCCTTGAATTGCCACTTCAAATTGTTCACCGTCTCGCTCAGTGATTTACCGGCAACATTTTGGTAGTTGACCGTGATGTCGTAATACAACAGGAACTCGTCGCTGAGGGTGAGTTGGTAGTTCACCATGGTGTAGTCGGGACGTTCCATCACGCCGTCGCCCGAGTCGGGGCGGCAGCCAAGGAAGACGCTCAACAGCAGGGTGGCCAATAGGGCCAATGGGTAGTGCTTGGTTTTCATTTACTTTGATGGTTGAAGTGCGACGACAGGTCGTGCCAGTGGTCGCGGAAGTCGGTCATGCGGCGGAAAAGCAGGTCGGCACCCTCGTCGAGGAGACGGTGGTCGGGCAGCGGGCCAGTGTTCACTGCCACGGTGAAGATCTGTGCGGCATTGGCGGCACGCACGCCAAGGGGGGCATTCTCCACCACAATGGCTTCCCAGGGCTGCGCACCACATTTCTCCAAACCCTTGAGGTAGGGCATGGGAGCGGGTTTGCCCCGTGTCACGTCGTAAGCCGTGACGATGCGCTCCTTGAAGATGAGGCCAGGGAACTCCTGTTCCAGGTGGTCGAGCAATGTATGTTGGCCACTGCCCGTTACGATGCCGATGAGCAGACCGTCGGCCACTATGGCACGCATCAGTTCTTCCACACCCTCCATCTTGTGGGCGGGACCTTGTGCAGCGAAGAGCGCCGACTTATAGTCGTAGATTTCCTGAGCCTTCACCTCGTCGATTTCCTGGTGTCCCTGAGCCTTGGCGAGTTTCTGGATGGTTTCCACGCCACGCATACCCTCATGCTCATAGGCTTCTTCTTCGGTCATGGCAAGACCGTAGTGACGCATCGACTCATGCCAGGCACGGGCATGGTGCGACATGGAGTCGTAGAGCACGCCATCCATGTCGAAGAGCACGGCTTTGGGAGCGAAAGTCCCGAAGCCGTGCTTCTCAAGATATTCTTTTATGTTTTCTTCGAACATTCTGTTGTGGGTTATGCCTCCTTGGCCAGACGCTCCTTGATGGCCTTGCTGTCGGCCTCATAGCCTGGCTTGTCGAGAAGGGCAAACATGTTCTTCTTGTAGGCCTCCACGCCTGGCTGGTTGAACGGGTTGACGCCCAGCACGTTGCCGCTGATGCCGCAGGCCACTTCGAAGAAGTAGATGAGTTGGCCGATGTAGTAGGCATTGAGCACCGGCACGGAAATGCGGATGTTGGGCACACCACCATCCACATGGGCGAGACGGGTGCCGAGTTCTGCCATCTTGTTCACCTCGTCGACCCGTTTGCCGGCAAGGAAGTTGAGGCCGTCGAGGTTTTCGTCGTCGTTGGGGAAGAGCAGTTCGCGGTTGGGCTGCTCCACGCTGATGACGGTCTCGAAGATGGTGCGCTCGCCGTCTTGTATCCACTGACCCATGGAATGCAGGTCGGTGGTGAAGTCGCAGGAGGCGGGGAAGATGCCTTTCTTGTCCTTACCCTCGCTTTCGCCGTAGAGTTGTTTCCACCACTCACTCATGAAATGGAGTTTGGGCTGGTAGTTCACCATAATCTCGATTTTCTTGCCAGCCTGGTACAGACCGTTGCGCACGGCGGCATACTGGGCGGCAGGGTTCTCGTCGAAGGCAACGTCCTTGCCACAGGCTTTCTCCATCTCTGCGGCACCGGCAACCAACTCCTTGATGTCGAAACCGGCACAGGCGATGGGCAGCAGGCCTACGGGGGTGAGCACGGAGAAACGGCCACCCACGTTGTCGGGGATGACAAAACTCTTGTAGCCTTCCTTGTCGGCGCAGGTGCGGGCAGCACCGCGCTTGGCATCGGTGACGGCGACGATGACCTTGCGGGCCATGTCCTTGCCCATCTGCTCCTCGCACTGTTTCTTCAGCAGGCGGAAGGTGAGGGCGGTCTCCGTAGTGGTGCCCGACTTGGATATGTTGATGACACCGAATTTCTTTCCTTTCAGGTATTCGGTCAATTCAGAGAGATAGTCTTCACCGATATTGTTGCCGGCAAAGAGGATGACGGGATTGCTCTTGTCGGCCACGAGCCATGCGAAAGAGTTGCTCAAGGCCTCGATGACGGCCTTGGCTCCAAGATAACTGCCTCCGATGCCGGCTACCACCACGGCGTCGCAGTTGGCACGCAGCAGGTCGGCAGTGGCTTGCACCTCGTCGAGGAACTCGGGGGTGATGGATGATGGCAGGTGGAGCCATCCGAGGAAGTCGTTGCCTGGGCATGTGCCTGCTTCAAGGGCTTCTTGGGCGGCTTTCACTTGGGGTTCAAAGGCTTTCACTGCGCCCTCGCTGAGGAATTGGGCGGCTTTGGAGATGTCTAAACTGATGTTCTTCATTGTGGATTGAGGTATTGTGTTTAACAATTTGATTATCTGAAACTGTCGGTGAGCAACTTAATCTCTATCTGTGGGGAGATGCGCTCGTAGAGGATGTTGTAGACGGCATCGAGGATGGGCATGTTGACGTGCATGTGGCGGTTGATTTCCTTCATGCATTTCGTGCCGAAGAATCCCTCGGCAATCATTTCCATCTCTATCTGCGCGCTTTTCACGCTGTAGCCTTTGCCAATCATCGTACCGAACACGCGGTTGCGGGAGAAGTTGGAGTAGCCGGTCACCAGGAGGTCGCCCAGATAGACGGAGTCGTAGACATTGCGTTCCAGGGGGTGGATGGCGGTAAGGAAGCGCGACATCTCCTGGACGGCGTTCGACATGAGCACAGCCTGGAAGTTGTCGCCGTATTTCAGGCCGCTGCAGATGCCGGCGGCGATGGCGTAGACGTTTTTCAGCACCGAGGAGTATTCGATGCCCAGCACGTCGGTGCTTGTCTTTGTCTTGATGTAGTTGCTCGACAGCACCTCGGTGAACGACCGCGCTTTCTCCATGTCGGCACAGCCCACGGTGAGGTAGGAAAGGCGCTCGAGCGCCACCTCCTCGGCATGTGAGGGACCGCCGATGCAGGCAAGGTTCTCGTAGGGCACGTCATAGACATGATGGAAATATTCCGAGCAGACGAGGTTCTCGTCGGGTACGATGCCCTTGATGGCAGTGACGATGAACTTGTCGCGGATGCGGGTCTTGAGTTTCTTGAGATGGTTCTTCAGGTAGGGTGATGGGGTGACGAAGACAAGGGTGTCGTAAAGGTCCACCATCTTGTTGATGTCGGTGGAGAAGAAAATCTCGTTGGTGTCGAAATGCACGCTGGTGAGATAGGCGGGGTTGTGGCCCATGCGCCGGAAGTCGGCAATGCGGTCGTCGCGGCGCATATACCATCCGATGTGGTGGGTATGTCCCACCACAATCTTGGCAATGGCCGTGGCCCAGCTGCCGCCACCGATAATCGCTATCTTACCGCAGTCGTGCATATCACTCTACCGTTTCTTGGGGCTGCGCTGCTTCTATCCAACGGGCGAACTCGTCGACCTTCGGGTTGTCGTAGCCAAGTTTGATTTTCTTGTTCACGCCGCAGACATCCATCTGCAACTTTTGCGGGTTCACGTCTTTGATATCGCTGACGAGATAGTAGCCGCACTTGTTGAGAACCGGCACCCAGATTTCGGGCACGCCGATGGCAGCCCATTCTGCCACCGTGCTGCGCGGAGCCTTCTTCTCGGGACGCATCTGCGGGAAGAACAGCACTTCCTGGATATAGGTCTTGCCAGTCATGAGCATCGTCAGACGGTCGATGCCGATGCCGATGCCACTGGTGGGAGGCATACCGTATTGCAGGGCACGGAGGAAGTCCTGGTCGATAATCATCGCTTCGTCGTCGCCCTTGTCGGCGAGGCGCATCTGTTCCTTGAAACGCTCCTCCTGGTCGATGGGGTCGTTGAGTTCGCTGTAGGCATTGGCAAGTTCCTTGCCGTTGACCATCAGTTCGAAACGCTCGGTAAGGCCGGGCTTCGAGCGGTGCATCTTCGTCAGCGGCGACATCTCCACGGGGTAGTCGGTGATGAAGGTGGGCTGGATGAACGAGCCCTCGCAGGTCTCGCCGAAAATCTCGTCGATGAGTTTGCCCTTGCCCATCGTCTCATCCACCTCGATACCCAATTTCTTGGCGATTTCGCGAATCTCGTCCTCGGTCTTGCCGTCGAGGTCGTAGCCGGTCTTCTCCTTGATGGCATCGAGGATGGGAAGACGGCGGTAGGGAGCCTTGAAGCTAACCATCTGACCGTCGATTTCGCACTCTGGCTTGCCGTTCACTGCAACACAGATGGTCTCGAGCAGATGCTCGGTAAACGACATCATCCAGTTGTAGTCCTTATACTGCACGTAAAGTTCCATGCAGGTGAACTCGGGGTTGTGGTTGCGGTCCATACCCTCGTTGCGGAAGTTCTTGCCAATCTCGTATACTCCCTCGAAGCCACCCACGATGAGGCGCTTGAGGTAAAGTTCGGTGGCGATGCGCATATACATGTCCTGGTCGAGGGCATTGAAATGGGTGATGAACGGACGGGCGCTGGCACCACCGGCAATCATTTGTAACGTGGGTGTCTCCACCTCAGTGTAACCCGCCTCGTCGAGCACGCGGCGCATGGTGCGGATGACCGTGGCGCGCTGCAGGAAGGTCTCTTTCACTCCCTCGTTCACCACGAGGTCGACATAGCGCTGACGGTAGCGGAGTTCGGGGTCATCGAACTTGTCGTAGGCCACACCATCCTTATATTTCACGATGGGAAGGGGTTTCAGGCTCTTCGACAACAGTTTCAGACTCTTTGCATGTATACTGATCTCACCGGTCTGTGTGCGGAAGACGAAACCTTCCACGCCGATGAAGTCGCCAATATCGAGCAAGCGCTTGAAGACCGTGTTGTAGAGCGTCTTGTCCTCATCGGGGCAGATGTCGTCGCGGGTGATATAGACTTGAATGCGGCCCTTGGAGTCTTGTATCTCGGCAAAACTGGCCTTGCCCATGACACGACGGCTCATCATTCGGCCGGCAACAACCACTTCACGGGGTGCGGCGTCATCGTCGAAAGAGGCCCTGATGTCGGTGGAGAATGCGTTGGTGGGGAATTCGGCTGCGGGGTAGGGGTCGATGCCCAGTGCGCGCAACTCTTGCAGACTTTGGCGTCTGCCTATCTCTTGTTCACTAAGTTCTAGAATATTCATGAATGTAATTGCGTGTATTTGATGATGCAAAATTACGAATTTTTTCCGAAGTGGCATATCTTTTTAGGTTTTTTATGTCGTCGTGGTGGGCACATATCTGTACGATGGGCGTTTTTGGCCCTTTTGCACACCGAGAATTCGAAAAAAATCAAGGCAAGGGATATATATTTGAAATAAATTCGTAATTTTGCCTTTCCATGGCGTAGTGAAGTCACTGCGCCTGATAGAACTAAATGCTATGAATGTAGATCACATCAAGGAAATCATTGAACAACAGCCCAACCTCTCCACTGCTTTGGGGATGGAATTCATCTCCACACCCGACGATGACCTGTGCATGGCTACGATGAAGGTAGACGAACGCAACAGGCAACCTTTTGGATTTCTTAGCGGAGGCGCTTCGCTGGCTTTGGCGGAGAATCTCGCCGGAGTAGGCTCTTCGGCCCTTTGCCCCGGGAAAATATGCGTGGGAATCAACGTGAGCGGGAGCCATGTGAAGGCTGTGGCTGAGGGCGATACGGTGACCGCCCTTGCGCACCTCGTACAGAAGGGCCGAAAACTGCATGTATGGAATGTGGAAATCAACAACTCCGCCGGTGAACTCATCTCACTGGTGTCGGTCACCAATTATATTGTAAGTCCGAAAAAATAATGTCATTCAACGAGAATACACATGATATCTGGATACGCCCTATATAGACTGCCCTATGCAGAGGAATGCTGCATAGAAGTGCAAAGGGAGGAAGAACTTGAACGATTGTTCTCCGTGACCGCCCTCAGTGGGAAGAGTGGCTTTGTCGTGGCACCTTTCAAGCCCGACCTGAAGCATCCCGTAGTATTGATGAAACCCGATTCCACCATGATGGTGGACCCCAAAAGGCTGATGGATGCCGCCGATACCGAGATGGCCCAGTTGGTGAAGGAATTGGAAGAGAATGCCTTTGACCGACCAAAGGGAGAACAGGTAAGGAACACGGGACGGGGACATTATGAAATCGACTTCGCCAATTTCCATTCGCACATCCTTGAGGGAGAATTCTCGAAAATCGTTCTTGCCAGATGCGCCAGGGAAAACCGTCAAGGGGAGTTGGGCATCGTGAGCCTTTTCGTGAAGGCTTGCGAGATGTATCCGAGGATGCTGGTGACCCTCGTCTCCACGAAGACTACCGGCACATGGCTCATGGCTACCCCAGAGGTGCTCCTTGAAGGTGATGGCAAGAAATGGAAAACCATCTCGCTGGCAGGAACGATGAACCTGTCGGAAAACCAACTCGATTTCGACAATCCTCCCTTGCCGAACGGCCAGGCCGACGACAGCGAAATAGGATGGAACGTGAAGAACATCCAGGAGCAGCGCTTCGTGTCTACTTTCATCACGGAGTGTCTGGAACAATATGCCACGGATATCACTGAGCGGGGGCCCTACACAATGAGGGCAGGCAACCTGGTGCACCTGAGAAGCGACTTTGAGTTTTCTTTGCCCAGCACCGACTGCATCGGCGACCTGCTCAACACCCTCTTCCCCACACCCGCGGTGTGTGGGTTGCCCAAGCAGTCGTCGCTCGATTTCATCGTGGGAAATGAATTCGCCCCACGACTGTATTACAGTGGCTTCGTGGGTCCGCTTCGCCCCAAGGAGGGCACGCACCTCTTTGTGTCGCTCAGATGCATGCGTGTCGACAGCGACGGGTGCTCGCTCTATGCTGGCGGAGGACTTTTGGCCGACAGCAAGATGGAGACGGAATGGATGGAGACAGAATACAAGTTGGGCACCATGCGCGCCCTCTTCAATAAAGAATAGGTGATGTTTGTTCATTCGGAGACAGTAAATATCTTCACTGCATTGCTGCTCAAACATGGCATACGACAGGCTGTGGTGTGCCCTGGGAGCAGAAATGCGCCTATCGTACACAACCTGCACGAATGCGGAGAGATGAAATGCTGGCCTGTGACCGACGAGCGGAGTGCGGGATTCTTCGCGCTGGGATTGGCATTGGCATCGCGGCAACCCGTGGTGGTGTGTGTCACGTCGGGCTCGGCAGTGCTCAACCTTGCCCCAGCGGTGGCAGAGGCCTACTACCAGCATGTGCCGCTCGTGGTGGTGAGCGCCGACAGACCTCAGGCATGGATAGGACAACTCGACGGGCAGACCATGCCCCAGCAAGGGGTCTTCGGCTCCTTGGTGGGGAAGTCGGTGTCGCTGCCGCTTCATGTAGACGACAAGACCGAGCGATGGCTGTGCAACCGCCTCGTCAACGAAGCCATCCTTGCCTCGACATATCCTGTGGGCCGACCCGTGCATATCAATGTGCCCATTGATGAACCCCTTTTCCACTTCGATGTGGAGCATTTGCCTGAAGAACGCGCCATCAGTTTGCGCAGGGCAGATGCTGCGGCACTGGGACATGAGGTGGTGAGGATGATAGAGGAGGCCCAACGCCCGATGGTTGTTGTAGGACAACATCGGTGCGACACGCAAAGGCTTGACAGGACAGTATGCAAGAAAGGCGTGGCATACCTGAAAAGGCAGGGTGTGTGGCTGTCGGAAAGACTGACAGACCTCAGCGACCACACCTGGCACCTGGATGAGGCAGTAGCGGCAATCGGTGACGATGATACTTACCTCCCCGACCTCATCGTATATATGGGTGATACGGTGGTGAGTAAAAGGCTGAAGCATTTTCTGCGACGGGCCAAGGACGCCCAGGTGATCATGGTAGCGCCCGACGGAGAAGTGAGGGATGTGACCGCGCATACTACGCAAGTGGTAGTGGCAAGTGTGGAGGATGTGTTGCAAGCGGCTGCCGAAAGGGCAGACGAGGGCGATACCTCATCCAAGCCCATCTCCTCTCCTCCAAGTTCCACCTCGCGTGAGGAATTCCGTGGAAAATGGCTCAGACTGTTGGAAAACGTGGCGCAAACTGCCGAAACCTATCAGCCACCCTTCTCGCAGATGGCAGTGGTGCGCTATCTGGAGGAGCAACTCGAGGATATCGAAACACCCTTTCAGGTGCATTATGCCAACAGCACTGCCATACGACTTGCCAATATCTATGCCGGGCATTCAGTATGGTGCAACAGGGGAATGAACGGCATCGACGGGTCTGTGTCTACCGCAGTGGGATTTGCCGCGGCAAGCACCGACATGGTGCTGTGCGTGACAGGCGACCTCAGTTTCTTCTACGACCAGAACGCACTGTGGAACCAGAACCTGAAGGGCAACTTGCGCGTCGTGCTGCTCAACAACGGGCAGGGCGCTATTTTCAACACCCTGCCGGGACTAAACGGAAGCAAGGCACTGCAACAGTATGTGGGAGGTGCCCATCATGCTACGGCAAGAGGAATCTGCGAACAGAATGACGTGGGATATCTGAAGGCTTCGGACATGGAAGAGGCACGCATGGGTATCGTGAGACTGCTCACCGAGACTACACGACGGCCGATGCTCCTCGATGTCTTCACCGATGCCGGCGCCGATAATGCGGCATTGAAAGGTTACTATGACATGATTTTGAAATCACAACTATAATGATTATGGCACAAAGAGAATGGAAGAAAATCAGGGATTTCGAGGAAATCCTTTTCGAGGAGTATCATGGCATTGCCAAGATAACCATCAACCGACCCCGATACCGTAATGCGTTCACCCCGAAGACGACGCTTGAACTCTCTCAGGCCTTCAGTTATTGCCGAGAGGCACAGGATATCTGTGTGGTTCTCCTCACGGGGGCAGGCGACAAGGCGTTCTGCTCAGGCGGCGATATGCACGTGAAGGGACGCGGGGGCTATGTGGACGAAGAGGGCGTGCCAAGGCTCAGCGTGCTCGATGTGCAGATGCAGATACGGCGGTTGCCCAAACCTGTCATCGCCATGGTAAACGGCTATGCCATCGGTGGCGGCCATGTGCTTCATTTGGTTTGCGACCTCACCATAGCGAGCGAGAATGCCATCTTCGGACAGACGGGACCCAAAGTGGGGTCGTTCGACGCTGGCTTCGGCTCCTCATATCTCGCCCGTATCGTAGGACAGAAGAAAGCCCGCGAGATATGGTTCCTGTGCCGGCAGTATACGGCAGCAGAAGCCGAACGGATGGGAATGGTAAACAAGGTGGTGCCGTTGGAAAGGCTGGAGGATGAGTGCGTGGAATGGGCAGAGACCATGATGGAGCGCAGTCCGATGGCGCTGCGCATGATCAAGGCTGGACTGAATGCCGAACTTGACGGGCAGGCTGGCATACAGCAACTCGCCGGCGACTGCACCATGCTCTACTACTTTCTCGACGAGGCACAAGAAGGCGGGAAGGCTTTTCTGGAGAAGAGAAAGCCCGACTTCAAGAAATATCCCAAGATGCCATAACAATACGCTGATATGGTATTTTCTATAGAGAAACGGGTGTTCCACTTCAAGCAACCTGCCGGCACCTCTCGCGGCATATACACTACCCGCACATCGTGGATGGTTCATGTGACCGATGCCGCATGGCCTGGGCGTGAAGGGGTGGGGGAGTGTGCCCCATTGCCCCAACTCAGTTGCGATGACTTGCCCGACTATGGGGTGGTGCTGCGTGACATGTGCGACAAGGTGGAACGCTTGGGGGAGATTCCCCACGACATGCTGAACCCTTATCCTTCGATGCGCTTCGGACTGGAAACGGCACTCTTGAGTCTGAGAAATGGTCCTGTGCTCTTCGACACACCCTTTGCGCGAGGCGAGGAGGGCATCACCATCAACGGATTGGTGTGGATGGGAACTTTCGATGAAATGCTACGACGGATAGAGGAGAAAATCGAACAGGGATTCGGGTGCGTGAAACTGAAAATCGGGGCCATCGACTTCGAGAACGAACTCCTGCTTATCAAGGGCATACGCCAGTGGTTTGGTGCCGGAGACATCCAACTGAGGGTGGATGCCAACGGCGCTTTCTCGCCTACTGAGGCGATGGACAGGCTGTGCCAACTGGCAGAATATGATATCCATTCCATCGAACAGCCCATCAGGCAGCAGCAGTGGCAGGACATGGCTCGGCTCTGCGAGACATCACCCATTCCCATCGCTCTCGACGAGGAACTGATTGGTGTGAACACGCCGGAGGCGAAAGGGCAACTGCTCGATGCCATCCGTCCGGCTTATCTCGTGTTGAAGCCATCGCTCCATGGTGGTATGCGAGGGTGTGAGGAATGGATAAGGATGGCACGTGAAAGAGGTATCGGCAGTTGGGTGACCAGCGTGTTGGAAAGCAATGTGGGGCTGAACGCCATAGCACAGTTTACCGCGCATGTCTATGGCAGGCATATCAGTTTGCCACAGGGACTGGGAACCGGACTGCTTTTCACCGACAACGTGGAGTCGCCCCTGTATATAAAAAACGACAAGATCTGGTTAAAAACCCAACATGATGACGCTTGAGGAATTTCTCGACGAGTGGAACAACGACGAGGAAACCATCGCCGTGAAAACAAGTGGTTCTACCGGAAAACCCAAATGGATGAGGGTAGAGAAGAAGAGAATGGTGGCCAGCGCACGGATGACCATCGGTTTCCTCGGACTGCAGCCGGGACAAACCGCTCTCCTCTGCATGCCCCTCGATTATATTGCCGCAAAGATGATGGTGGTAAGGGCATTGGTAGGTGGACTGCGACTCATCAGCGTGCAGCCCGACGGACATCCCATGGCGCAACAGTCGTTGGCAGACGAGCATGTGGATTTTGCGGCAATGGTGTCGCTTCAGGTTTACAACACCATGATGGTGGCAGAGGAGAGGGAGCGGTTGGCAAGGGTAGGACAACTCATCATTGGAGGAGGGGCTATCGACCAGCGGCTTGCCGAGCGACTCAACGAATTGCCCCATCCGGTGTTTAGCACGTATGGCATGACAGAGACTCTCTCGCATGTCGCGATGAGGCGGTTGAACGGTAACGGCAAGTCGGAATGGTATACACCCCTCGATGGTGTAGCCGTGAGGCAGGATGAAGAGGGTTGTCTCGTCATTGATGCGCCTTCGCTTTCAACAGACATCCTTCACACCAATGACGTGGTGAGGATGCACGACGACAAGCGACGGTTCATGGTGGTGGGAAGGAAAGACAATGTGGTGTGTTGCGGTGGAGTAAAAATACAGGCAGAGGAAGTGGAAAAATGCCTGCAACCCTACGTTCATGTACCTTTCTTCATTGGAAAGGAGAAAGATGAGAAATTTGGGGAAATTGTAGTGATGGTGGCTGAAACCGAAAACAAAAAATTATTGGAAGACATCATCGGCAATGTCCTCCCAAAATACTGGATACCTCGAAAAATCTATACTGTAAGCCAATTGCCGCTTACGCAGACAGGGAAACCCCTGAGAAACCTGAATGTCTTGGAATGACGGTTGTTGGTTGAACAACCGCCATTCAAGAATTCAGTATGCTAAATCTTCTCCTCTTCTTCTGTGGCTTCGCCCCATACACTATGGTCGCCAGGAAGCCTATCATAGGTGTCGTCCCATACACTCTGGTTGCTATCAGCAGGTTCTGACATAGGGGGTTCGTTACCGGGCTCTTCCAGAATGGAGTTGTAGAGTTCAATGTCTACGATGTTTGCCTCAGGCTTAGCATATACTTTTTTCATGATGATAATTATTTATAATGTTATTCGTTTAGTCTTGTCAGTGCGATTTCTTCTGTTCAGTGACCTTCATCATTAGATGATAAAATCAATCAATTTTCGCATTACGATGCAAATTTATAAAAAATTTTATTCGCAGCAAAAAAATTGGACTTTATTTTGTCATTTACATGATTTTTTTACGTTTTCCTTATTTCTGAAGGATGATATTGATGATGGTTGTGACATCCGACATATTGATGACCTGGTCTTCTTTCGCATCGGCATTTTCGAAAATGAAAGTGGTGACAGGCTTGTTCAAAATATAGTTGATAGCCACGGTAACATCGGTTACGTTGATGAGGCCATTGCCGTCGACATCACCCTTCAGCACATTACCGGTCGTGGTAAAGTCGAGTACATCGGGGATGTTTTCCTCGCCGCTCAAGTCGAGATAGCAAGTGTTGTTGGCAATATATGTCAGCACTTTGCCACTCACAGGGTCGGTGAGGTTGATGTTGGAGAACTTGGCGTCATTGCCGAGGATGCGCATGTAGGAGGGATCGAACAATGTGCGGTAGTTGGCTTCGTCGCCACTTGTATCGTCGAGCCATATCTCACCCTTAAGCATGTTCTTGCCGGGGATGGGATTGACATCTTCGGTCAATGGCAACAGGCGGTTTTCCTTCGTAATAGTGCTCTTGCACTCGAGCACGACAGCAGTGTAGGCAGGCACTATGCCATTTTCAATCTTTTTCAGGTGGGGAATTCCCGTGTCGGTAAGCCTGTCTACGGTATATGCTTTCACGCCATCCATGCACTTATAGGGAAAGGCTGTGTACATGGTGGTGTAGTATTTGCCATTCTTCGTGCAGTTGGCATCTGGCATTGCGCCGAAATAGTATTCGTCGATGTTGTCCTCGTCGATGATGTCAATATACCATTGCGACTCATTTTCATTGTCTACGCCTCGATTGTAAAGTGAAGGTGTGCGCACCTTGCCAATGAACTCATAAGTGCGGGTGGTACCACCCCAGTCTTTAATATAGCCGGTGAATCCACCACGATCACCGAAAATGAAATAGGTTCCATCATGTTGTTTCACCACATTGAAAGTGGAATTGGATAAGGTGTATGTCGATACACCTTGAGCAATCATTTCCACGTTTTTCAAACTTCCTGTTTTTGTCGACTCGCCTGTGACTTTGATGACATTGGCAGGGATGGCATGAATTCGGTTGCTGTTGCTGGGTACAGCCATCATGGAATATCTAAATTCTCGATGGTCGGCATCCATTACACCTTCTTTACTTCCTGTTACACCTAACGTACGATTGGATCCTTTGTTACGGATGTAGCAGTAAATACCTTTGGTGGAAATTTCTTTTGACTCGAAAACAGCAGTATAAGTGCCAGAATTTTGTTGAGTCGCTTTCAGAGTGTAAGGATTCTGTGTGATCAGATTGGAAGAATTGCCGAAACGCCAGCCCATAAATTTACCTGTCAACTTGTTGGGAAGAGCGGTTATGGTCACCTCGTCACCTATCTTATTTTCAGGGATGTCTATGGTTACAGAGCCCAAATCGTCGTTGCTGGATACTGGATATATCTGGCCAATTATAGAGAAATGGGCATAATAATATATTTCCTTCTCTTCATCAGAGGTGGTATGGCTTGAACTTACCGTGAAAATATCTGAGGTGTTTTTTTGCCAACTGAAAATTTCTTCTGCTCCCGTATCTTTGTTCACACGTGCCCAATGGGTGAAGATATATCCGTCTTCAGGTTCAGCAAAGAGATAGGCGGTAATGGTGACAGCATTAAGACCTTCAATACTCGTAGGTATTTTATTGTGTTTTCCTTTTATACCACTGTAGTCTTCTAAAGGAGGTTCGATGTTTTCGTCTGTTGCATATACTTTTCCATAGCCAGTAGGTTTCGCTTGGGCTTCAATGTAGTAATAAAACGTAGGGCCTCCAAGGTTGGCAAGGGCTTGAAGACTATAGAGGCAAACCATTACAACAATAGTGAATGCTTTTTTTGTAAGGGATGATTTCATTTTTCTCTTTTTGTATAGTGGACGTAAAACTAATTCGGACGCTAATTCGCTATTTGGTGCAAAGGTAGTAAAAAAATCTTGAAGTTATCTCCTTTAAGATTTGTTATTTACTTTCTTTTCACATTTCTTCTTATTTTTGCTTTTTTCTATCTTCGTTTGAGAAGATTTTGCTTGCGGTATTGGAGGTATTTGCTCCATGTGCGCACGGCGAACATTGCTGTGATGAGTTGATGGTCAATGTCGAGTTGTGAGGACAGTGGAGTAGAGAGGATGAACAGTATCAGCACTATGGTGTAGAAGAGGTAAATCCTCCCGAATTGTTTCTTCCTGCCCCATAACAGCAAAAAGAACAAAGGCAAGGGATTGCAGGGAATGAGATACCAGTTCCAGTGTGCTGCGAAGAGGTTGGATACCAGTGTGGTGTAACAAAGAATGAGTCCGAGAACAAACTGGATGGAAAATAATATGGTGTCGATTAACCTGGCTGCTTTATTCCACCCCCATCTCCATTCGCCAATGGTAATAATGACAACCATTATCAACAGGATGGTGAATAGAATTGTAGGGGTAATCTTGGATGCTTTCATGAAGTAGGCTTGTTGAGCCAAAGTTGTTTGACGCTCCTTTAACAAGAATCGCCGACCATCGTTGTTTACAATTTGCGCTTTTTTGAATACTTCTATCAGCGACAATGGGGTCATACGGTATTCCATTGCGAAATGGTCGTCGCAGATACTGCCAGAAAGTGTTATGTAAATAAACTGATACCAAGGTGTGTCTTTGGTGAGTAGCCTCAGACCATCGCCGTTTTTACAGATGGCGTAATAGGGCAACTGGCCATAGTCGATATGCTCATCGACAAGCGCATTCTGTATCATGATGATCACCATCATCACGCAGTTGGTATTCAGGAAGTTGAAATTTAGGTGCGGGGGCTTCATCATCTCCTCGTCGAGGTTCTTCCACAACAGTTGTTTTTCCCGCGTAGTGAGATTGAGTTCATATTGCGTGATACCACGACCTTGGCGTTGACACTCCTCGATATAGTCTTTTGAAGGGATGGCCCTGACTGCTGCCTTGGTTTCACCGTTGAAGAATCTCATGTATTCGCTTGGCTGTACGTCGGTTTCCAACGAGAAACAGTAGTCGAGGTTCTCTGATGGACATTCCATGCGGATGGCACAATGTCCGAGACTCGAATAGATGATATCAGTAGGAGTAATGACAATTAGGCTCGCCTTGACGAAGTTGCTGCTGTCGGGTGCTATTTGTGCAGTGTTTTCGCCATGAGCATGAAGGTTGCACATAAGCAGCGTGATGGCGAGTGTGAGGATGATGTGATGGTGATGCATGTGTTTGCTTGATAGAAATGATAAAAAAAGGTGGCATGATTGCCACCTTTTTTATATTTAGATAATCGTTTCTGATTATTCGTCCCAAACGCTTGATTGTGATGAGTACATGTTACCTACAGCATCGTCTTCGTAGCCACCTTCTACATTGCCTACAGGAATATAGGACTGGTTGCCGAATTTGTCGTTCAAGACATCGTTCTTCAAGCTCAAGGTCATTACCTTGCAAACCGGGTTGATATATTGTTTCTTCATAATTCAAATAGGGCTTTAATTATTTGATGATCATTTTTTTGCCGTTCACGATATACACACCCTTGGTAGGATTGTTGACCACACGACCCTGAAGGTCATAAATGGTAGCATTCTCAGTTGTAGTGGTAGCCACCTCGCTGATGCCCAGAGCATCGAAATCGTCAGCGCTAAGAATCATGATGTTAGCATTTGCCATGCTTTCGTCGAGAGTCATGAAACCTCTGTTGGGCTTAATGCTCTTGCCCTTGTACTTGTAGAAGCCCATGGGGTTGTTGGCGTTGTTGTTGCTCCTATTGAACACACGCACCAGTTTCCTTGCATAAGGCTCACCTTGCTCCAGAGGCATGTAGTGATAGGTAAATACATCTTTGTCACTGTCTTCGTTCACATCGAAGAACTCCTCGAAGAAGATACCTTTCATGAATGACTCACCGTTAGGACCTGACTTCGGAGTGAAGGAGGGGAGAAGCGGGTTGCTCTCACGGTCGCTGTTTACACACTCAATCACAACAGGAGTGCGGGCAGGGATAGTACCGGTAATTTCTTCAGCCTTTACATAACCTACTACAGGCTCGCCATTGAAATCATATCCGTTGAGTACGGCAGGTGCACCAACGATACCCCATACTTTCACAGTCTCGCCATCATCGTTAGGAACGATGTCCATTGGGAAGTCAGTGTAAAGGGTGGTATACCAGTGCTGCTTGTTATCGGCTTCGAAGTTTCCACCGAGAACACCGCCTTCTACTGCAAAGTAGTCAAGAGCCTTGTCTCCTACAGCATCAGCCTTAGAAACAACCTCGCGGAGAATCCATTTTGAGAAGTCGCCAGCAACTTCAATCTCAGGTCTTGCAGGTTTACCAGTGTTATCATCGATAAATGTGTAATCTTGGTTGTTGTTGGCAAAACTGATGAACTCAGCGGCTTTTTGACCCTTCTCATGTCTTTGGTAACTCTTAAGGTCTGTTTCGACACGTCCACCAATCAGATAATAGGTGTGTCCCATGTGGATACGAGTTTTCACATACTGCAGGTATGCAAAATACTCCCATTCTTGTGTAAGTTGGTCAACAGGAATTTCCTCATAATATGAAAGAGCCTCGTCAATCAGACTGTTCCATGCCCATTGTGTTGGGGTCAAACCATCGCAATTCAGCTCAACGCCTTTCTCAGTAAGAGCGTCAATAAGCGGCTGGGTGCTGGGAGTAGTACTCTTCAGATAGTAAGCATCTTCACCATTGACTTGACCAGCAGGTGCCAAGAACATCTTCATCAGGTCGAACATATCCTCGATGATCTGGTCGATTTCATCCTCGGTAAAGCCCCAATTCTGCTTCTGAGGTCTATTCATTCTCATAAGACCTCTTTTGAATTCAACGCGGAGTTTTGAAACCAGAGGAGCATAAATGGCTTCCTCGGCGTCAACACCCTGTGAACGGAGGTTGCTTACTACGAAATCCTCTTCACTGACGTCCTCAAAGTGACCAATTTCCTCTGGTATGCTTGAAATGGGTGCATACTGCAGCCACATCACGGTTCCTGGCAATGTTACAGCCTCGTCTGCAGTCTTCTGGGGCTGTGCAGTTGTTGGTTCCGAAATGTACATAACACCAGTTTGACGATCTGGATCTGCTTGGTAACCGGCATTGATGATACGATAGTACTTACTAATAGTACCGTCAGATGCTTGGGCGTAAGCACCAACGCTCATCGCCGTGGCGACAAGTGTCAATAATAAACCTTTTGTAAATTTTCTCATAATTTAAATTATTTAAGTTTATATATAAATTCCTCTATTTTATCAGTAAGGCAGAAATATATTCACGTATAAA
>JAEEGL011501886.1_pt1 | contig 57497 bp, 32 predicted proteins | sample 9134231 | NCBI WGS metagenome assembly JAEEGL01 (sample SAMN16246548, study PRJNA631951) | gut metagenome | biome: gut microbiome; feature: rumen; material: fiber-attached | host: Bos | place: Iran: Karaj | collected 2018-10
GCTTTTTTATGGTTTTTATAACAGAAGTGCATCACATCCCATGGACAGAACATATGGATGTCTCCAAAATAATAACCGTCGTAATTTTTTTGTGCTGTTTCCTGCCAGGCTTCAAGACCGTAATAGGTAAGTACTGCTTCAGCTTCTTCTTCAGTAAAGCCTATCCCCTTAGATATATCATCGTCATCCCTGTCAATAACTGAACAGACTAAAAAATTATTAAGCCCCGTAAAAATACTTTCTTTGGCAGCTCTTAAACATCCGGTAAGTACGGCACGGTCGAGATCCTGATTGGTTTTGAGAGCATTTCCAAGAAACGGGCTGATTATGTCAATCATTTCCTTGTAGTAGTTATTCCGGGCAGATTTAGCAATGGGAACGTCATATTCATCTATCAGGAGAATCGGTTTAATTCCGTAATGCTTATGGAGAAACATTAACAGTTTGCTGAGTGAATCCTTTATTCTGTTTTTATTGGCGATATTGCGGATGAAACTGGCATCGGAGGCTATCTCATTAAAGAGTTTTTTTTCAGCATCATTAAGCTTTGGACTTTCAGCAAGGTAGCAGCTGAAGGAGTTGTACATATCAAAAACAATACTGCCTAACTGATCATAGGCTCCACAAAAATCAACACCATCCACCTGTTTAAGAGAGATAAAAACTACCGGAAACTTCCCCATGTATTTGTTGCGAAAATCCTTATATTCCTCATTCGTTAAGATTTCTGTATCCTTAAACCATTTTTCCTGTCTGGAGGTATCTCCGGGGTTTTCGGGATCAAGAGAAAGAAAGTCGTAGAAGGTTGACATGGTGAGAGTTTTACCAAAACGTCTCGGTCTCGTAATAAACATTACATCAACATCATTATCTTCAAAGATGGTTTTGATAAAAGGGGTTTTATCGACATAATAGTAATTTTTCTCAATAAGTTTGTGAAAAAGTTCTGTGCCAATGCCGATAGATTTCAACATTTTAATTCCCCTCTCAGAGCAAGTCTTGAATACATATATTCTTATTTGTGCCAGTCTATCTCATCCTATGACTATTTTAAGTGAGATGAGGTGAAACTTTAATAAATAACCAGATACAGGCAGTAGTAGGAAGAGGATTTACCATTGTTTTCATTTCAAGGATGTACGGACATAATTCAGACCGGATATTTAACTAAAAGTGACTATAAGTTCTGTTTTCTGATCTGTATAAAAAGCATATAAAATATAAAATCTTATCCATACAATTAGAGCTTTATAAAAAACAGCAGGGACTACCCGATAAGAGTAATCCCTGTATTTTATAAAGGTTTAAAGGTATTTCTATCCTTCAATAGCAGTCAGTTACACACCTGCTTTTGCTAAAGCGGCTGAAACGATCTCCTGAGCCTCCTTCTGGATCTGCTTTAAGTGTTCTTCACCCTTGAAGCTTTCCATGTAGATCTTGTAGATAGATTCTGTACCGCTTGGTCTTGCTGCAAACCAGCCGTTTTCAGTTACAACCTTGAGACCGCCGATGGCTGCACCGTTACCAGGAGCCGCAGTCAGCTTGGCGATAATAGGTTCACCGGCAAGAGTATCAGCTTCAACCATTGCAGGATCAAGCTTTGAAAGAACAGCCTTCTGCTCTGTTGAGGCAGGAGCATCAACACGGTTATATAACGGATCACCGTACTGAGCCTTGATTTCATTATATAAAGTCTGCGGATCCTTGCCGGTAACAGCCAGGATTTCAGCAGCCAGAAGACACATGATGATACCGTCCTTATCGGTAGTCCATACTTTACCATCCTTACGGAGGAAAGAGGCACCTGCTGATTCTTCACCGCCGAAACCGTAAGTGCCGGTATAGAGGCCGTCAACGAACCACTTGAATCCTACTGGAACTTCCTTAAGTTCTCTGCCGATACCTTTGACAACTCTGTCGATAATTGATGAAGAAACAAGAGTCTTACCTACAGCAGCATCCTTGCTCCAACCTTCACGGTGGGTAAAGAGATACTGAATGGCTACAGCGAGGTAATGGTTAGGGTTCATTAAACCGCTCTTGCAGACGATACCGTGTCTGTCATAGTCAGGATCGTTGGCAACGGCGATATCAAACTTGTCCTTGTGGCTGATAAGACTTGCCATGGCATACGGACTTGAACAGTCCATACGAATCTTACCGTCACGGTCAAGAGTCATAAAGCTGAATGTAGGATCAACCTTATAGTTAACTACTTCAATATCCAGACCGTAGGTGCTGGCAATTACGTCCCAGTAGTAAACACCTGAACCGCCTAACGGATCAACACCAATCTTGATACCGGCCTTCTTGATGGCGTCAATATCGATGATATTGATAAGATCATCTACATAAGGCTTTCTCATATCAACCTGCTGCACGTTGTCCATCTTTAATGCTTTCTGGAAATCAACACGCTTAACAGCCTTTAAACCGTCTTCAAGAATTTCATTGGCACGGTTTTCCACCCACTTGGTGATAGAAGTGTCAGCAGGACCGCCGTTGGTTGGGTTGTATTTGAAACCACCGTCAGTTGGAGGATTATGAGAAGGAGTAATAACGATACCGTCAGCAAGATCCTCCTTTCTGCCTTCATTGTAGGCAAGGATGCTGTGAGAAACTACAGGAGTCGGAGTATAACCGAAGTCCTTTTCCAGTCTTACCTGACAGCCGTTAGCAGCGAGAACTTCAACAGCAGTAATCAGGGCTGCTTCTGAAAGAGCATGAGTATCCATACCTACAAAGATTGGACCTGTAACCCCTTCCTTGTTACGGAATTCAACTATAGCCTGACTTATGGCTAAAATATGGGATTCTGTGAATGCGGAATTAAGTGAGCTACCACGATGACCGGAGGTGCCGAATGCTACTCTCTGTTCAGCTTTTGACATATCGGGCTTGTTGGCATAGTAAGAAGCCATTAAGCGAGGAATATTGGTTAGATCTTCTAATCTGGCTGGTTTGCCGGCATTTGGATTCAGAGCCATATCAAATCCTTAATAAATACAGAACTACAGTTAAAGAATTAAATTGATATTATTTAAACTTAAAAGCATGGTCCCGGAGCGGGGACTGACACTGTATGTCTTCACAGAGGATGAACAACATTAGTGCCACCATTAAGTTAAAACATTGTTTAAAAAGCGTAAGTTCTCCTTAAATTCCATAATTCAGAAAAAACTCTGAAAAACAGTTTCTGCTGGAAAAACTTTTTCTAATACGTGCAATATATCACACTTAACAGATAAATTAAAAATTTTTTCAGTTTTTAATGTGTTTTTGATTTTTTTTAACAAAATTGACGCTGTTTTTTTTACAAAACTTTAACTCATTGTTTATTTTTACGATGAAATAACCGTACGGAAAAATATTATGAAAGGATAACGCGCCGGGAAACCTGCAAAACAGGTCGCAGAAAAAAACAGGTATACCTGCTCAGAGATTACCTGTTTTTTTGATTTTTAATTATTTTTTGTTCCGGTTCTTTGAACCTTACTCTATATCACCTTTAGACTTATTCTCCCAGTACAGGGATTCACGTTCGTGGGCTGACTTCCTTTCGTCTGAAAGCTCAGTGACCGCACCTTCATCCTCTATGATAAAATCCTTGTTTTTCGGATATTTATGCGCCGCACATTCTTCAAAGCAGATCTGAGCAGCCACACTGATATGTTCGACTACATACACCAGATCATCCTCTAGTGAGGATCTGTCCTCATTTTCGGCAATTTCGGTTTCCATACGGCTGATGTCCACCAAATCATGAATTATTTCATTTAAATCCTTACTTAAATGATTAAGCTGCTTCTGGGTAATGGAAAGCCCCGGCATAAACTCGTACGCTATATCCCTGGCTGTCTGCATTCTTAACTCAAGAGATTCACTGTCCTTAGGGAACAGCACATTCAGAGACTCACCGCCAAGGAGCTCCTCTAGAATACCTTCGCCAAGTCCCTGCAGCACATGATAGAGTCCGTCATCAATAGATGTATCATCAAAAACAAACTCCTCAAGAACCTTTTTAAAGTTACCGCTTTTTGAAGAATTCTTCATGTCACCGCCACCGCAGATAAAACCGAGAATAAAGCCGTATACCTCACCCGGCTCCACAGGAACTCCGGCATCTACCAATACTTTCTGAAGAGAAGCATAATCATACTTCATCGGCATTTTAAAGCCTCCACTGTAATCATTTGTTGATGTTTTTGTACGGATATATTATGAGAAAACATTCGTACCGACTGCTTTGACAGGAGCATATCGTACCATAGAGAACCGGATGTGACACATAATTTTGATATTTTCTGCATATTTTTCCCGTGATGCGGATATAAGCAGCTGCTGCCGGATATCAGGCATAAAACAACAAAATCAGTGTCACATAGAAATTACATGACTTACGCAGAACCAGAACAGACCTGATCTATCCAGGCAGAATCATGCATAAGAAAGGACATTCAGCCTGCCGGGGTTCCGGCCGTTTTCCAAACGGCCGGAAAAAGAACGCGGAGGCTGATATACCGGATTAAACCGTTCAGACTATCCGATACAACGTTTTATCACGCTTTCAGGGGAAAGATCGCCTGTTTTCCATGAAAGACTGATCATCCCGCTTTCAAGATTAACCCCTACTGAAAGACTCTGTCCGTCCGCGTCAGCAGCGGCGTAGGCTCTCACCACCCCGGCTGAACGCATCCCGTCCAGAATGGTATCTGCCGAGGTCGAATCCAGTTCCATTCCGTTTTTAGATCCCTCATCTGATGACAGGTCATCAGCCATCACTGTGTTTTTCCATTTAAAAAGGGAGGCAATACGATAAAACTCTCCGATTATTTTTCTTCCGTCACTGCCGGGGTTCTCCACCTTGAATTCCACCAGATTAAAACTGCCTCTCGTCCGGGAACCTATTAAAGTTAATTCACTCATATAATCTCACCAATGTAATCAAACCATTCTTAAGACGGGATCTCCGGAAAACCTGGGGTTGCTCCGTGACCCGCCGTTAAACTCCGCTGCCCGGTGCCTTATTTTTTCTTTCCGGCTTTATCTTTTCTGTCTTCCGGTTTTTCCCAGATTACCTTCAGGGTAACATTAGGATATTCCATCGCAGCCATGGCCTGGTAGTCTTCATAAAGCTTTCTGGCATAATCACTGCATGTCTTGTTAAAGAGTATGGTAACAATAAACTGACCTTCAGGAGCACTCTTGAATTCCCCGAGATGATCGCCTATAGCCACCAGGGTGCTTGCAGGAGCGAAGTCACATTCGTCAACGGTAATCCGGTGATTCACATAACCCGGCATCTCCGGGGAGACTACAGTATCGTTATATACAATATTCTGCTCACCTGTATGCACCTGCTTTGATTTTTCATCAGTAATAAGGTCACCTTTATCACCTATCTCGATGGTAGCTCCGGCTACCTCCTTCTGGAAAACCCCGGCCTTACTGTCGACAGTATCACGGTGAACATTCACCACCTCTCCTGACTGAGCCTGATCGCCCGGGAAGGAATCACGGCTGACATCAGCCACTCTGATGACAAATGCCATGGAAACCAGCTCTTCAAGAAGCTTTTTATCCTTGAAAACAGCATCAGGATTAAATGTTACCAGCTCCTGACTCTCAACATTGTTAAGATCAGCCGCAAGCTTGATGCGTCTGGCTCCTTCCTGCCAGTTTTCCAGACTGTTAAGATTTTTTATACCTGAATTACTCTTAGAATGCGCTGCGGCAATCATAGCCATCATGTCTATTTCCACATCGCTGAAACCGAGCTCCTGGAAGAAGGCTCTTTTTTTCAGAATATTTATGCCGGAATTAAGAGAGTGATTCTTTCTGATATCGTTAAAATCGTATTTTTGGTTGTTCTGCTGACGCACTGTATATGAATCATCCCGGTTTTTTATTACCGAATACCCGTGACCGCTCATACCGGTGTCATGGTAGATGGCTGCCGCCTCTAGTACCCTTTTATGCTCAATATAGCCGAATCCGAGATAATCCGCATTGCCATTTTTTGAGGCATTACCGAGAACCATCTGATCACCGGCACCGTTCTTAAGTGCTGAATTTAGTGAATCAGCGACATTGACAGCCTTCTCCCTGACGAGTCTGGCGTGTCTTTCCTTATGATCCGTATATGCCCGGCCTTCGGTTCCCCTGGCAATGTCCCGTGCCCGGGAATTATATTCTTCTATTGAGGAGAATATCACCTCTCTCTCTTCAGGAGTCATCCAGTTCTGTACTGTCTGAGCCTTCGCACCGACCTGACCTACGGTCTGGGTCTTACCGTCAGAGCTACCGGAACGGACACATTTATCATTCTGGCAGTCAGGACCGGATCCGGCATAACTGCAGGAGGTTCCAAGAGCCAGCGATGCTGCAAGACAGCAGTATAACCATGAATATCTACGCAAAATCAACCCCTCAAACTAACTTACTCTGCACAGGGCTTAATACCCGTTGCAGTTACATATTGTTATTCGTCCGCCAAACCTGCAGAATACCGTTTCTCCGGGATTTTACCGGGGATTCAGTGCAGGTGCGGTAATATCAGAAAGTACACGACATCATGCTGTTCAGTATATTTTACAGGCGGGATTAGATACCCCTGCCGGGTCATGAACTTTTCTTAATGACACCTCCGGCACGTATGTCATCCGCATTATTGCCAAACTATCATACTTATGCCGGCTACTACAATCTTTAGAGTTCACTTTTGCATGACAGTTCCGTATTTACCGCTAAATCCCGTGTTAAATGTCGCCATAATCGTTATTCCGACATTTCCCGGAAAAATTTCCTCTTGTTTTTTTTCCGCAGCCTCCGGAGTCTGATAAAAAAAATTTATTGTTTCGTTTAGAATATTGCGAAACATCTCACAAAAAAGTATAATTACTTCGAAGCGTATACCGCCTGTTCTTTAACCCAACAATAGAGTCTAACAATATGCATCCAATGTTGAATATCGCAGTTCGTGCCGCACGCGCTGCCGGAAATGTTATTTCAATGAACTTTGAAGATCATCAGAATATCGCCTCTGAAGAAAAGGCTAAGAATGATCTGGTAACAAATATTGATCGTGAATGTGAAAAAACCATCAGAGATATTCTTTTAAAATCATATCCTGACCACTGCATCAAGGGTGAGGAATTCGGCACTGCCGGTAACAAGGATTCAGATCATGTATGGATTATAGACCCTATTGACGGTACCACCAATTTTGTTAAAGGCATCCCTCACGTTGCCGTATCTATCGGTCTCAGAGTCAAAGGTGTTACTACTGTAGCAGTTGTTTTTGACCCAATAAGAAACGAACTGTTCACTGCAGCCAAGGGTGACGGTGCCCAGCTCAACGGACGCCGTATCCGTGCCGCTCAGAACAAGACTCTTGACGGCACTATCATTGCCACCTCTTTCCCTCACCGCAATCGTGAATACCTTGTTTCATACAAGCAGATGCTGGCCAATGTATTCAACAAATGTGCTGATATCAGAAGAGCCGGCACAGCAAGTCTTGATTTAGCCTATGTTGCTGCAGGAAGACTGGACGGCTATTTCGAATTATGCCTCAAGCCTTGGGACTTCTGCGCCGGAGAACTTCTCTGCAGAGAAGCAGGTGCCATGGTTACTGACTTTACCGGCGGTGAAAACATCTATGAATCAGGCAATCTCATCTGCGGTAATCCACGCATTGTACAGGCCCTGTTAAAGGAAGTTAAGCCTGTAGCTGAGAAGCAGAACATCAAGTAATACCTAGCGGTTTCCCGCCGGATTTTATTAAAAGGCAGAACCTGGTGGTTCTGCCTTTTAATTACTTCTTCTAATTACCTTTTTGATTTCTTATTGTATTACCGGTCGAATATAACAGGCAGACTATAACTATAACAGTATACAAACGGTTTTAGCAGTAATCCATCTCTTCAACCTTAACCTAGAATCCGTATCTCAGCATTTTCTGCATAATTACGGACACAATCCGGAAGTAGTTCTGTGTTCCTTATAGAACAAGATACTCTTTCGACTTCCTCAAAATTCTGAAAATAATCTCTATTCTTCATAAATATTCAAAAATTGATACAAGCCCTATCAGCGGTACATACATCTGCTGCTTTCAAAAAACATCTGCGGTGATAATGAACGCCGGTTCTCAAATAACTATCAGTCCACATGGATTTAATTCTGTCCCGTGAAAATTTTTTGAGGAGAATTCGAGGAAAAGGAATCATTATTAGTTTTTACAAATATTTGACATTCGTCAAATATTTGATAATTATTTTTATATTTTTCATACAATGATAGAAATAATATTGCCTAATTACAAGTATATAAAAATAGAAAAAACATACCGTTTCCCCTAGTATGGATTAGGCGGATATTCCGCCGGAAAGATATAAGGAATATAGTCGTGAAAATTGAACATATTGCCATGTATGTACGTGATTTAGAGAGAGCCAGGGATTTTTTTGTAAAATACTTTGACGGTCACTCCGGAAGTGAATACCGTAATCCGAATACCGGCTTCCGTTCATTTTTTATAAGCTTTGCCGAAGGTGCCAGACTTGAACTCATGCAGAAGCCAGATATGACCGACAGGCCCAAGGATTTAAATCGTACCGGCTATGCACACATAGCCTTCTCCGTAGGTAGCAGAGAGAACGTTGACCGGCTTACTGAAACACTGCGTCGCGATGGATTTCAGGTCATCAGCGGGCCGAGAACCACAGGCGACGGCTATTACGAAAGCTCAATCGCAGCTCTCGAAGACAATCAGATAGAGATTACAGTTTAATCTTTTATCCCGAAGCACCTCTTTGGTATTTAATTTAATGATGAACCATTCAGATATCAGGAGTGAGTCATTTCACTCCTCCGCATACAAATAAACTATAAGGAATAATCCAATGATAGAGTTTTATAGAAACGGTCAGGAACTTCAGCGGCTCCAGTTACAGGAAAATAAAATTGACAGTCTGAAAGAGCTTTTAGCGAGTTATGCCTCTCTCGAAGATACAGTTGCCGTTGCCATCGGCGGTTCTTCAGCATCAGCATCACGTGACAGTTCATCTGACATCGATATTTATGTTTTCTTAAAGAAAGATCTGCCGGCGGCAGTACGTAAAAATGATATTGTGGCCCCCCGCTCAGACAAATATGAGGTTGGCGGAGACTATTTCGGTCCGGGGGATGAATTTACGCTCCGTGGCTCAGAACTTGAATGCGACGTCATGTACTGGACTACCGGCTGGTTTGAGGATCTGATAAAAGGGGTATGGCTGAAGCATCAGGGATGGAACGGCTATACCACGGCCTTCCTCTACACTCTGCACAATTTCATTATTGTCTATGATACCGACAGCTGGCTGGATTCTCTCCGGACCATGTCTAATGCGGAGTATCCGGATGAACTCAGGAACAATATAATCAGCCGCAACCTTATGCTGATGCGTGATAAACCGTACTCCTCATACCTTGAACAGATAAAAAAGGCTGCCGGAAGAAATGATACAGTAAGCGTAAACCACCGTATAGCCGCCTTTCTGGCCAGCTATTTTGATGTTCTTTTCGCCATCAACAGAGTATTCCATCCGGGAGAAAAGAAACAGGTGGCTTTTGCACTTAAGAACTGCCGGCTGCTCCCGATGCATTTTAAAGAAGATTTTGATGAACTCTTTAAACCGGGAATCTCCTTTGAAGAGCAGATTAACCTCTTGAATCGCATGTTTGACGAACTTAAGGACATCCTGCAGAAAGACTGAGCATATTCTGAAACAGGATCAATAGAAAACCGGAAATAAAAATAATAATCGTTCGTTTCCAGGTAAAGTACAGGCACTGCATAACTGCAGTGCTTTATCTGTCTTCTTAGCAGGACACCGTTCCTGAAGGTTTAGCGGAATGTTTACCGAACGTTTTATTCCACCATTCCGCCGGTGTCAGACGCAGATCTGCGGAATTCATAATACTCCGTACGTCTTAGTACTCTATCTTCCGTTCTGACCGCCGTTATATCCGTCGGAACCGGAATTCTGCCCGTAAACACCATTAAAATCCTGAGGATAACGTTTAACAGGAGATGCTACATCCCGGTCATGAAGATACTTCATTTTCTTCTGAACAAACTGCTCATAACCGCGATCACTTGGAACATACCACTGCATATTGCGGATCTCAGCCGGTAAAAAACATTCTCCTGCCGCATATGCCCCCGGTTCATCATGAGCATAACGGTATCCCTGATGATATCCCATTTTTTCCATAAGCTTGGTAGGGGCGTTTCTAAGATATATCGGCACATCATAATCCGGATTATTCTTTACAAAATCCAGCACGCTGTTCCAGGCAACGTACACAGCATTACTCTTAGGAGCAATGGCACAGTAGACCGCAGCCTCGGCAATGGCCCTTTCTCCTTCAGCTCTGCCGACTCTTTCATAGCAGTCCCAGGCTGACAGCACCACTCCCATAGCCTGGGGATCAGCACTGCCGATATCTTCAGACGCAATTGCCACCAGCCTGCGGGCAACATAAAGCGGGTCACCGCCACCGGCAACAATTCTGGCATACCAGTACAGAGCCGCCTGCGGACTTGAGCCCCGGACGGACTTATGGAATGCACTTATAAGATCATAGTAGTCATCGCCTTTTTTATCATACCGGGCGATCTTTTCACTGCCGATTGATCCTAAAAGTCGCAAAGTGATAATCTTCTGCTTTTGATCATTGACCCCGGCCATGCCGGCAGCCAGTTCTAGAATATTAAGCGCCCTTCTGCCGTCACCTCCGGACATGTCGGCAATTGCTCCGAGAGCCCCTTCCTCAAAAACAATATTATCCTTGAGAAGACCGACAGGACTTAAAGCTGCCCGCATGATAATGCGTTCCAGATCCGGTCTGGATAAAGCTTTGAGAACATATACTCTGGCTCTGGACAGGATGGCGCTGTTCAGTTCAAATGAAGGATTTTCTGTAGTGGCACCGATAAAAATAATAGTACCATTCTCGATATAAGGCAGAAACGCATCCTGCTGGGCCTTGTTGAATCGGTGCACCTCATCCACAAAAAGGACTGTTCTGAATCCGTTGGCTAGATGTCTTTCCGCTTTCTCAATGGCAGCTCTGATTTCCTTAACCCCGGAGGTAACGGCACTGAGTCTCTCCACTTTGGCAGAAACGGCATTCGCAAAAATTTCGGCAAGAGTGGTCTTGCCCACTCCTGGAGGCCCCCAGAAAATCATGGAGGAACAGTGTCCCTTCTCCAAATCCTTTCTTAGAGCGCTGCCGGGACCGAGAATATGATCCTGCCCGATGAATTCATCTATTGTCCGGGGACGGAGTCTTGCTGCCAGAGGCTCATGAGACTGCCGGAAATCCTTACGCTTATTTTCTTCTAGATCATCAAAGATATCACTTTGAACGCTGGTCATCTACGGTTATCCCCTCCGGTATGACATATTTAAAATCATTAGCTGTAAGTGATACGTCCTTTTTAGGGGTAAAATTATAGACACTGTACTTACCGTCGTTTTCAATGAACTTTAATCTTTTGATGTTTCCCTTATTGAAGGTAAGACTCATACTCTTGATATTATTGCTACCGAGCTCCTTAGGCATTACTGTAAAGGTATCCTCAGAGCTTCTCATCACATCGTAGTTACCCCACAGTTCACTGTCGTCAGAAATAATCAGCATCAGAGGGGAATTGGCTACCTGCTGATTAAAGCTGTAAATGGTAACCTGCTCTAACATTTCATCATAGCTGTATACATTTGTACCGTCGGCAACAACAGTTGATGCATCGGGGTCCATAGTATCCATCCTGAAGTAATTAGGACGGAGCAGATACAAATCCCCCTTAAGTTCCTGAAGAATCTTGTCTTCCGGAGAAAACACAGTCTGGACATAGGATGAACTCATAGATTTTGCTTCAAAAATCATATGATACAGCACTTCCTTATCTCCTGCAGCGGCACTGGTAGTCATTCCGACAAATAAACCGGCTGCCAGCAGGCATTTTAACTGCTTATACATATTTCCTTCCCGTAAATTAATATTATTGTTATTTAACTGTTTCCTAATTATAACAGTTTATCAGACTTACTTGTTACCGTTTGCAATGATCCGTTACATTTTACCTGTTTCCTGTCGAATTGTAACAGCGTATAGAGATGATCTGGACATATAACATAAAGTTTAAAGCATCGGAGACAACATACCGGAAAATAAAAACCTCTGCCCGATCAGTAACCGTTAACAGAGGTTATATAGAGAGAAAGGATTTTCCGGAATCCCGGAAACACAGGAACCTAACTACATCTTTTCACTGTTATAAGTGATACATTTTCTGATGGACGCAAACATATAATTTGTCTCTCTCTGCATATCACTTGGGGCCAGAATGGCTACAAAGTGATAATCTGAATCAGCACACTTAAAAGTGTGCTCCCTGACTTCAGCTCCGGACTTATCCCTTACCTTAAAGGTCAGATCATAGATATAACCGAACTTGATATTAAGAGATTTTAATAATCCTAATACTCCTCCACCAGTAAGAAGTGCAGAGGATGCCGTATTCTGAGAATGTTTGTTTTCTGCTACACTTGGACCATCCCTGTATAGAGAGACCCATAAATTATTAATCCTGACCTCAGCATCAACATTCTCCAGATCATTACCGAATTTTTTATTCAGCACCTCAAAAGTCACATTCCGTACCGCATTATAGACATTACCGTTAACTACAATATTATTCATTTCATTAAGGTTGGAGGCGGCAAGACCGATGGTCCTAGCCTGTACCTCTTTGGTATTCGGGTAATAGACAGCAATGTAATTGTCATTTAGATAAGCCATGGAGCCTTCTTCGATGAATTTTCTGGCTTCGATAACAGTAATCCGGTTATTAACATCGAGATTTCTGTCGCCGTTAACAATAACCTCATTTAATTTAGGTACTTTAAGATTGCCGCTGTGATCAACAGATCTGGAGCAGCCGGTTAAAAAGCCGGCAAGTATCAGCGGAACTGACAGCCAAAGCATTTTTCTACTGTTCATTATTGTCATATTCCTCTACCATATTGCCACCATCTACCATGTCCTTACCATCCTCTTCATCAAGTATCACGAAGGAGTTGGTATCATAATCATATTTAATATACCGGTTCTTTCCGGATTCTATTTTTATTCTGACTCCTAAGGAGCGCAAATCCTCCTGATAAACAACCGTTCTGTACACCCCGCCGAACTGGGTTGAAGTAATACCGTAACTGCCTTCAGGCATGACAATATAGGAAAAATCCCCGTTACCGAGATGGGTTCTTAGTTTACCATTAATGAATATGTCCACATATTTTGCCACATCCCAGACATGTGAATCCCTTATAATATAAAGTCCGCCGGATCCTGCCGGAGGATTAGGGAAGCTTTTTACAAACTCGACTCTTTCACGGCTTACACTGGATGAACATCCGGAAAGTATCACACTGCCGAGAAACAGACTTAAAACAATTACTCTCTTTAAAAACATAGAATTGGTTTTCCTGAAATCTTAAAAACTTAGAACACCGGAATTTATTTCAGCTTCTGTCATAATTTTTTAAAATTGTAAACTTAAGTAAACCGTATCCGGAATCCTGGATACAGGCAAAGAACAGATTCGACTGCTCTTTAAAGGAAGCAACGCTTCATATCATAACTAATCGAGAATTCTATCAAAGATAACAGTTATTAATTTCAATATGTCTCACAATTAACAACTATGGCATACAAGCTGATTCTATTATAGTCAGGAAATAAGGGAAAAAGTTTATTGTTCCTGATTAAAGAAATAATAAGACCAGATCCTGACTTCAGAATCCGGTCCTGATTAATCATTAATTCATAATGATTCTCTAGAAATCAATAAGAATTTCTCTTATACCGTTCTTGCCCACCGGAGCGGAAATAATGCCGTTCTCCTCAAGTCTTTCAGCTATACGGCTGGCACGGTTGTAGCCGATAGTGAAATGTCTCTGAATAGAGGAAACACTGAATGACTTATTGGCCTTCTTAAGTTCACAGCAGAATTCCACAACACTGTCATAAAGTGCATTATCACTGCTTGAAGCACCGCCTCCGGATACTGCAGATGATCCTGCGGACACAGTACTGTCTTCTTCACTGCCGTAGTTATTGATGAGTTCAACGTACTCAGGCTTGCCGCGGGCACGCCATGCCTCGGCAAATGCATTGACCTCCTCATCGGAAATAAAGGCGCCGTGGGCACGTCTGGTAACATTGGTACCGTCATTAAACTTAATCAGCATATCACCGCGACCTAACAGCGATTCAGCACCGCCCTCGTCAATAATAATGCGGGATTCCATATATGACTTAACCTTGAATGAAATCTGGCTAGGGAAGTTACTCTTGATAATACCGGTGATAACCTCTTTACGCGGAGACTGGGTAGCCAGAATCAGATGGATACCGCAGGCACGGGCTTTCTGAGCCAGACGGGCAACCAGACTTTCAAGTTCAACTCTCTGCTTGGATTTCTGCATTACCAGATCGGCAAATTCATCAATAACAATAAGAATGAACGGTAGTTCTTTAAGAACCGGAGCCTCAATATCCATGCTGTCGGTAGGGCGCCACAGCGGATCCTTGATTTCAATACCCTGTTCGAGCTTACCGCGGATAATCTCATTAAAGTTATTGATATTACGTACACCGAGTTTATCAAGCAGGCTGTATCGATGATCCATTTCATCACAGGCCCACTGCAGAACCCCCATAACCTTGGACATATCGGTAATAACCGGGGTAAGCAGATGCGGAATATCACGATATACGGAAAATTCCAGAATCTTAGGGTCAACCATGATAAGGCGAAGCTTGTCAGGTGTATTTTTCATCAGTAATGATACCAGCATGGTATTGATACCTACTGACTTACCTGAACCGGTAGTACCGGCAACAAGCAGATGCGGAGCCTTGGCGAGGTCGTAAATCACCGGAGCACCTTCAACATCCTTGCCGAGACAGACCACCAGATTACCCTTGGCGTTGGCAAAAGCCTCAGATTCGAGAAGCTCTCTCATATTAACGTTATTACGCACGGCATTAGGAATTTCAATACCGACATAGGCTGTTCCCGGAATAGTCGGAATAACACGGGCAGACTGCACAAGCAGACTGCGCGCCAGATCTGTGCTGATACGCTGAATCTTGTTTAACGGGGTGGTACCGAGATCAATAAAGAAACGGGTTACAACAGGACCTGCCTTGTAAAGCTTGACTCTCTTGGTCTGACCATACTGATCAACAACAGTCTCTTCAGCTACATGAGCTTCAATACGGTACTGCTCAAGAGCATTGTCAAGTCTGGTAATCATGGCCATGATTTCCTGCTCACTCAGATTCTTCTGAGCGGAAGGGGCTTTGAAAATGGCTGTACTAGGGAAGGTTGAAAGCTGTTCCTTCGAATCATATTCATAATGACCCTCGGTATATCTTATAGCATCAGGAAGATCATCGTGACTTACAAATCTCGCCCCGTCGGCATTACGGGGTACTGACTGTTCCCCGCTTAACTGATTACTGATACCACCGGCAGAAGCCGCACCGCCTCTGACATCTGAACCGGTAAAGGCACGACGGCCGTTATCTGCAGGATAATCACCGCGTGACTGAACTGAACCGTTATAGTCCGCACCGGTTCTGAATCTTTCGAAAGCATTATTACCGGCAGGATTTCTGCTGTCGGTATTCATAACTCCCTTGGAATATACATAATTGCTGCCGTCAGCTGCCGGCTTATTCTCTTCATTTACAAGGGTAAATCCCGGAGGTATAGGGCTGAAATCATCCTGAGCAACATTCTGATGAATTGAAGCAAAATCAATAATATTACCTGAAGCAGCCTCGCGATCCCTTAATGTTTCGGCAGCGTTATCCCTGCTGACATCAAAGCCTAGAGCACTCAGATCACTGTCATTGATATATCCGCCGTCACCTTCAGAAGCATTATGGATAGCATTCTTCAGATTATCAGCCCCGTTATCAAATCCGGAGAAATGAGGTTCAACCCTGTCTGAATAACCGTCTGGAGAACTGTCCGGTGAATTTCTGCTGTATGAAGCTGTCTGTTGTGCCGGTGCATGAACCCGTTCATCATCAGCACTGTGTCTCATAATACTGCTACCTTCTTCATCAGAATTGAAGCCGGTGTACATCGGATCATCGGATCTCAGACCATCCATCTCTATATCATTCACATTAAGAGAATCTGTTTCAGTTTCATTGCGCATCTGAGGCATGGAGGCAGTATAGCCGAAGCCAGTCTGAGAATCAGTTCCTATAGATGAATCCCCGGTATATGGAGCAGCAGATGATGATTTACCGTCATCATTGAATCTTGATGCGGCAGTTCCTGCTGATGTCTTGAGAGCGTCATCCTGAGCAGCATCGTGAGGAGGAAGCACATAGGCGTTGACGTATTTATTCTCACCACTCTGTTCAGCTGCATAAACCGGATCACCCTGAGCAGTTCTTCCGGAACCGGAAACACCTGCAGTCGCAGGCGGTGTATCGATAGGAGAAGGATCAGGAGCATAGTATTCTGAAAATTTACCGGTCCCCATACGGCGTTCACCATCAGCTGAGGACTGAAATGCAGTCTCGGGAGCAGCGGATGTGCTCATCTGAGAATATGAATTCATTCCTGCATCGCTGTTGAAAGCAGGCTGTGCAGTACCGAATGAAGAGGCAGCACCGGCACTGCTGTTTTCAGTAGCAGATAAACGGCTATCTGCAGTGCCAGAGTCTCCGGTGAAAGCATGCTGCCCGGTGGCAACAGCTGCAGAAACTGCTGACTGATTAACATTTCCGGTTGGTGCTGAAGGGGAAATAACACTGTCAACTGATGATAAATCAATGGTTGGCTCTACTCTGCCGTCAACAGTTCTGTTGACAGGTCTGGCCGCAGCGGAGGCAACATCAGGATTGGCACTGCCAAGTCCCGGAATAGTCAGATCTTCACTGTTGTTTTTTCTGATAACGTTAGGACGGCCGAAATCAACCAGCTCATCAGGTACAGCAAGACTGTCACTGTCTCTTTTGTTAATGGTGGCAGCAGTATTGTTGAACCTATCATCATTGACACCGGTTGAGATATCATCTGCTGAAAAACCGGTGTTACCTGAGGATACAGTACTATCCTCAGAGTAATCCCCGTTATCATCGCCGGCAATATCAACAATATTGATAGAAAAATCCCCGTCATCGTATTCATTGTCCGGCTCATTGCGGTGGCTGTCACCGGCATTATCACCGTAGGCGGAACCGCCCTTGAACACATCAACAATGAATCTGTAGCTGCCACGGGGATCAAAGACCGCAAGAATAACGGAACCTATAACACCGCAGACACTTATCCATGAAAAACAGGCCGCCATCTGAAAACCGATAGCCAAAGCAGCAAGATAGGCCAGGATAGCCCCATCATACCCCATGAAGGCATAGAGCTTTTCATAACACATACCGCCTAGATAACCACCGCCGTCAAACTCATCATTCTGTAAAAAATTCACCTGGGTTGCCAGAGCACATAATGACAGGATAATTAAATTAAAGCCGATGATGCGCACGGACACCAGTGCAAAATTAATCTTCAGCAGCGGGGTCTTGGAGCTGATAATTTTACAGCCGATATAAAAGAGCAGAAACGGCAGAATATAGGCACATTTACCGAACCACTGCAGCAGATTGTCGGAAATACGTGCGCCTATATAACCTACAGCATTACTGATGCGGGCACTGTCAGTCATATTCGGACTGAAGTTGTTGTCATCCGGATTATGACTCCATAAAGCGCACAGCAGGACAATAAATGCAACAAGCAGAAGAATATAAAGAATCTCCTTTGCCCCGCGAAAAAATTTATTCTGATAATTGTCACCAGAGATCACTCTACACCACCTTTAAAACGAATCTCAAATTACAAATTTCATTTCAGAAGAAAAAACCATCGTAACCCCCGGACAGGCTGTTACCTTTCCGGAGATATTTTACAAAAACACCAGATTACTGAATAAATTATCTAATTATAAATGATAGCTGATAATAGCACAAACTCGAAATGACACAAAAAGTCATTTTTTTGCCGAAGTATTCAATAATCTGAACCAGGCTCCCCCCTACCCCGTTTATTCTTTTACGCAGACTTTAAAAAAGCCTGTTTAAAATCTCCACTGAACCGCCACAGATACGACATCAGGTGACGTGTTTTATGAGTCTGTTATTAATAGCCGGTTACATCCTCAGAAACAAACTCAAAAACATCCACACACAAAAAAAAACCGGCGACGGATATTTATCTCATCACCGGTTTGTTCTAAAACTCTGACATACAGTGTTTTAACAGCCTTTACCTCTTATTTTTTCTGGTTTTGGCAGTTTTTTTGACTCCCGAATCCTCTCCGGCACATTCAGTAGCTGAAACTTCATCATCTGAGGCTTCCTCACCGGTATACATATCAGAAACCAGCAGCAGAATGGAGTTATTCGATACATAATAATTATGACCGATACGCACCATATCCTTAGGATCATCTGTACAATCGAGAGGAGCTGGCAGAGATGTATCAATTGCACGACGCCATTTTAATTTATGGTTGCTCGGAACATTCGGAATCTTTATATGCAACCCTTCCCAGTAGGAATTGATGAACATGTAGAAATAGGATCCCGCAGATTCAGAGTAGACACAGAGACCGATGGAATGAGAAGAATATGACCAGTCAGGCTGATACGGTTCCACTCCGTGCCAGGTAACCTGATTTTTCTCAATGGCCTCAGCCAGATTTCTGATGGACAGCATGTCCATGTCCAGCCTTCTGCCTCTTTCTGTTCTTGCTGCCAGAAGCTTTTTGGTAAACTGGAACATTTCATCAGCCATCTTGCCGCGGTTCCAGTTAAGATAGCTCAGATCGTTATCCTGACAGTAGGCATTGTTGTTCCCCTTTTGGGTTCTGAGAACCTCATCCCCCATAAGAATCATCGGAGTCCCCATGGAGTAAAGAGTTATCAGCATCATATTCTTAGCCTGACGCAGACGTAGCGCCTGAATCTTCTTATCCGAGGTTTCACCTTCGACACCGTAGTTTGCACTGAAATTACAGTTGTTACCGTCGCGGTTATCCTCCCCGTTGGCCTCGTTGTGTTTCTGACTGTAGCAAACCAGATCCCATAAGGTAAATCCGTCATGACAGGTAATGAAATTGATACTCTTCTGCGGATCGTCATCTATACGACGGTATATATCAGGACTGCCCAGCAGACGGTTTACAAAACGGTGTATCATATTTTCATCACCGCGGATGAAGCTGCGTACATCGTCACGGAACTGACCGTTCCATTCACGCCACTTTTTACCGGCCATACTGCCTACCTGGTAAAGACCGCCGGCATCCCAAGGTTCAGCAATAAGCTTGACATTCGCCAGACGGTTGTCTGTGGCAATAAAAAGAGTTGTCGGTGGATCGTTCAAAGGTTCGCCGCTGGTTGCCCGGCTTAATATCGAAGCCAGATCGAATCTGAATCCGTCAACATGCATTTCCTCAGTCCAAAAATGCAGACTGTCGATAATCATTCTTTTAACCATCGGATGGCTGGAATTCATGGTGTTACCGCAGCCGCTGTAATTCTTATAGCGACTCCCGGAATCCAGAATATAGTATGCTGAATTATCCAGTCCCTTATACGAGTAGATCGGGCCGCTTTCACCGCCTTCAGAGGTGTGATTGTATACCACGTCCAGAATGACCTCGATACCAGCCCGGTGAAGCGCCTTGACCATATCACGAAATTCATCGAGAGGACCGTATACATCCCGGTTTGATGAATATTCGGAATGAACAGCGAAGAAACTCATAGGACTGTAGCCCCAGTAATTGTTCTTCCCGGGGGATGCATCAAAACGGTCAAACTGGAATACCGGCAGCAGTTCCACTGTGTTAACGCCCAGCTCCTTAAGATAAGGAATTTTGGCAATCAGACCTTTATAGGTTCCTCTTATTCCTTCAGCTACACCTGAGCTCGGATCCTTGGTAAAACCGGCAACGTGCATTTCATAGATTACAGTATATGACTGCAGATGATTAGGCTTAACATCCTTTGACCAGTCATATTTACTCATGTCCACAACAACATTCTTAGCGCAGAACATCACGTTTGAACCGACAAACTGGTTATAGGTACGGTTGTACGCCTTCGGGAACACTATGCGTTTTGCATAAGGATCGAGCAGGACCTTCTGCGGATCAAACACCATCCCCGGCCTGTTATGAAGAACCTCTTTAACACGCCAGCCGTAGTGCTGGCCGTCGGTCAATCCTCTAATAAACACATGCCAGTAATACTCACTGCGATTCTTGGAGGCGTGAAGGACAATAACCTCCGGATCGTCATCATCAGCATCACGGAACAGAAGGAGCTCCATAACTTTGGCATTACGGCACCATATAGCAAAATTAACACCGTCGTTTTCTACTGTTGAGCCAAGTTTCCGACAGTGGCCGCTTAATATATCTCTTTTGTGTATCATAAAAAAAACCTAATGAGTTAGACGTTCCGAAATGACACTGAATTTAAATATATGCCGTATACCTGTCTGTTTATCCGTATATCCCCTGGGACTGCTCCAGCTGGCAGCACTCCTTCCATCCTACGGAAACATTTAAGGTATAACCGGCAGATATCATTACCAATCCTGAACCGACACTCCGGCAGAATAATGTCTGCCGTGACTTACGCTTCAGCATCTACTGCACTTCAGCACATACAGCATCCGCAGGTGTAAATTCAGGAAAACTCTCCTTGTTCTGATATTCATCCGTCAGTCAGACTGACAGTCTCCCCCAGTCCGGAGATATTTAAAAATATAAAAACAGATCAGTTTTACGGACAGAAAAACATAAATAATTATTAAAACAGCATTTTATTTTTCATGTTCCTTTTTACGGAACAAATCTTTATTTAATTTTTAGTTATTGTTGTTTTTCCACTAATACCTTTGAATGAATCTACTCTTTTTCTCATGTACAGCTGAATTGAATGTCAGAACAGCGTCCTTCTTGATAACAGTTCTGTTTAACAGTCAGCAACGTTCTGAAATATCACCGCAATTCCATAAGCACCCGCCATCGGCATCAAAAAAACATTGACCCGGTTAACATATAGAAAAACCGACTGTTACATTATTCACGTGTTCTGCTATATAATTCTCTGCCGTGCATTGATGAGCGGTTTTTGTGGCATATCTTTCGTCGGCAGCATGCCGTCTCAAGGTAATCAAAAAGTCGTCGCGTCTGTGTTACACAGTTACACACAATAATGCACTTGCAGTGTTTTGTTTGCACAGAACACGAATCCTGATGCTTATCGTATTGAATAACCATTAAATTGCCGGCAGTATCAGCTGAAAATCAGAGCATTAGGTCATTTTACAGTCCCTATTTCAGTATATCAATAAAATCTTACTAAATACCCCCTTTTGTCTATATTTTGACTTATGGATTAAATATGTTCACAAATTTTTGAAATGAGTCTGATATTTTCCTGTTCCTCTGAACCGGATGTACCGCTGGCCTCAGGTAAAAACTTTATCCTGCTTTTGGCATGAATGTTCTCAGAACACCTTTTTCTGACCTCCGGCCTCAGAGTTTTATGCCAGAAAATTTCTGATATTTCTCTGCCGGTTTATCCATGGTTCATCGCCTAATCCAGTTCATTCAAGTCATACAAAAAAACTCCAGAACAGATGCAGAATAATTCCTGTTACTGCGGAACATATCCTTTTGTCATCTTCAGGGTTCAAAATCAAATATCGCAAAAAAATAAAAAACAATACATTATTTTTAATAATAGTATTATAATAATACTGATATTATCAAAAATTAAATTTTAGGAATTACTCTATGCTTAATCCATTTTTCTCTGTACGCAACACTCTCAGAACACTTGGAATTCAGACGGCTTTTCTGTCTATTTTTGCCGTACTGAGTTCATGTCCGTTATACGCTGCCACATTCAACTGCACAGTAGTAAAAGTGTCAGACGGCGATACCGTAAAATGCCGGACCGCCGATAACAGGATTCATAAAATAAGATTAATCAATATCGATGCACCGGAAAAAAAACAGCAGTACGGCCGGGACTCTACCAGACATCTGGCGCGGATGATTTTCTCCAGAAACGTTCTGATAAAATATGACAGCAGGGACAGATACGGACGAATTCTCGGAAACATATACTACAATGGTACCAGCATTAACAAGGAAATGGTTCGCAGCGGTAACGCCTGGGCTTTCAGAGAATATCTTAATGATAACGAATATCTGACACTGGAAAAACAGGCCAGAAAGGAGAGACTGGGACTATGGGCTTATCCGCATCCGGAATATCCGAAGGACTATCGGAAAAGACAGAAACAGTCAAATGTAAAACATAATCATCATTATCACAGACAGCATTATCGCTAATCAGGTAAACAGTACCTGTTTCGGAGTAAAATCACGGCAGTACCAGTTGTTTTACTCCGAATTTCCTTATAAAAAGCAAAAACAAACTCCCGTCTCAGGTATAATCACAGGTACCGTGACTATTTCCGAACAAATGGTTCATTACTCCAATTTCAACATAACCGGAACAACCAAAGAATCGAAAAAAATGGCATCACCCAAAATAAACAATCTGTATATATGCGAAAAACCTTCACAGGCAAGAGATCTGGCCAGAATATTAGGCCTTAAAACAAAACATGACTACTACATAAGTGATGCAAACGATACAGAGGGTGTCACCTGGTGTCTGGGTCATCTTTTAGAGCTTTACCTTCCTGACGAATATTCTGAAGCATGGAAAAAATGGCATCTGGACAATCTTCCCATCATCCCTTGTGAATGGAAATACCGTCCGAGACTTGCCTCCAGAAAACCCGGCTCTAAAGCCCAGCCTAAAAAGGATCCGGAGGTGGTAAAGCATCTTAATGCTATAAAAAAACTGATAAACAGAGCCTCACTCATCACCATCTCCACCGACTATGACCGCGAAGGTGAAGCCATAGCCAGACTGGTAATGAATGAATACGCCTCATACAAAGGACCAATCAAAAGACTCTGTCTTACAGCCCTTGATGATAAATCCATCCGTAAATCACTGAACAATATCCTTGACGGCGGAGAAACCTACAATCTTTATCAGGCGGCTCTTGCCCGCTCGCGGGCCGACTGGCTGGTAGGAATGAATCTTTCCCGACTGTTTACCATCACCGCCACCATGGGAAGCGGTGTTCACAGTGTTCTCAATATAGGCCGGGTGGTCACCCCGACTATTTCGCTGGTGGTTCAGCGTCAGGAGGAGATAGATAATTTTGTACCGCAGCAGTATTACGTACTGAAGGCCGAGCTAGCCTTCTCCGGATGTACCTACCGGGCAAAATGGATTCCCAGGGATGAAGCCAAGGATGAGCATGGATATGTCACCAATACCGGATACCTTCAGGATCTGATGAACAAACTGCTGGCCGCACCGTTTACTGTCTCCAAATACAAATGCGGTAATAAAAACCAGAAACCCCCTCTACCTTTTGATTTAACAACACTGCAGCAGTTCGCCAACCGGCGTTTCGGCTACACTGCTAAAAAAACCCTGGAAATAGCTCAGTCTCTTTATGAAAAGAAAATGACCACCTATCCGCGTACCGACTGCCGGTATCTCCCGGTATCCCTGCATGATGAATCCCCGGAAATCATCAGCGCCGCCTCCTCTGACGGATTCTTCAGCAGTCTGAGTACACCTGTTGATCCGCAGAAGAGACACTACGCCTTTAACACCTCCAAAGTTACTGCCCACCATGCCATCATTCCTACCTCGGTACCTATAGCCGGTCAGCATTTATCCTCCGACGAGCTTAATATATACAATATGGTGCGCTCCTCCTTTATTGCCCTGTTTATGCCGGAAGCTGTTTTCAGACAGACAACCATTGAACTGGATGCCATAGGAGAATGCTTTAAGGCAAAAGCCTCGGAACTTGTCTCCCCAGGATGGAAGGAACTTTACACTAAGCCGTCAGACGGCAGTCAGAATGATGACGGTGAAATGGCTGACTACAAAAAAAATGATAAAAAGAATGAAAACGGGGATAACACTCAGGATTCCGGAGAGGAAATCAACAAATCTCTGCCGGACACCAGAGAAGGCGATATTCACGAGCTAAAACAGCTGATTCCATCAATAGAAACAACCACTCCGCCATCACCTTTTACGGAAGCCACCCTTCTTGGTGCCATGGAGAATATATCCCGCTACGTTACCGACCCGGATGACAAAAAGATTCTCAAGGAAACAGACGGACTTGGAACCCCGGCAACGAGAGCCGATATTATCAGCAATGCCATTGCCCGTTCATATCTCTACTATGAAGGCAAACATATTCTACCGACAGAAAAAGGGACCTCTATGATTCATGCTCTGCCGAAGGCCATCAAAGATGTCGGGGTTACGGCAAGATGGGAAAAGGGACTGGAAATGATTGCCAGCGGCAGTATGAATTACGAACGCTTCATGGAGCATATCAGCAGCTGGATTATTAATATCATTAACGAAAACCGCAATATACCGATACATATTGAGGCCAGCACCAAGGAATCAGCACCGGCAACCGGAAAAACCGGCAGGACATATAGAAAAAGAACCGGAGCAGCTGCCGGAAAAACGGGAACAGGAACCGGAAGACGCAGAGCGCCTACCGGAAAAACAGCCACAACGGCCGGAGGCAGACGAAAGGCTACAAAAAGTCAGACATAAGCATTTTCAACAATATTCATACTGACTGCATAGGCAAATATAAAACACAACCTTATGTGCCACAGCTGCTCACGATGTAAATAAAAAAAACATCACGGCTACAGCATGACACATAAGGTATGGAAATACTTATTTTTTCTTTGTTCCTGCTGAACCTGTTTTACCTTTAACACTCTCAATATCAGGTGTATGCTGAAGCTCCATCCAGATATCAGATAAATCACTGCCGTCAGCTCTTTCCACCTCACCGTTTCTTATTCTTTCCTTGAATTCAACAGCTACGTTTTTCATCAGCCTGTTCGACGTATTAATCTTCTTGGAGTTGATATTCTTTACACTGGTTACTTCATAATTGTATGTTCTGCCGTTATACCCCCTGTAACTGAAGGTCTTAGGAAATACAAAACCGTTATCAAAGTTGGCAAAATCAGTCACCTTGTAGGAAAAATCACTGCCGGAGCATTCTTCAAGCAGGATCAACCCCTTGTAGTCATTCTCTCTCACTGTTGAGCATCCGTCATCTTTTACGGAAAGCAGATAATCCGTGAGAGATTTAATACTATAGAAATCAGTGATACCGAGAGCCCTGCTCAACTCCTTTTCTGAACTGAAGCTGTACGCCTTCTTTACATAAGTACTCTTTTCAGCAGGAACTGCATATTCAAAAGCATAGAGATTATCAGCAGGCATTTCTATAACTCTGACTCTGATAAGTGTTTTTTTCTTATCCGTAACTCTCGCGGCATCCATAACCAGATAATCGGATGTTTTTAATATGCTGAAGCCGGTCTGGAGCCCCGGAGCATTAAAATCCGCATCTGACATAAGATCGCTGTTAACGACATTCATCTGCAGCGCATATCCAACTGCTCTGGCATTTTCTATTTTTTTCATATCCGGATTACCGGTAAGATTAACCAGAGCCATGGTAGCTGCTGCACATCCTGACAGCATAACCATACTGCCGAGAACAGTGAGACCAGCCACCTGGAGACCTGCGTTTTCAGTAGTTGAGATCAGGCATTTACCTTTAGACATAACGCAGTTTAACGATTTAATAAATTTTCTGAACATCTTGAAATCTTAAAATCAAATATACTGAATATAATCCATGCCTGCAGTAGATGCAGACAAATACTGCCGGACAGTATCTGTGTAATTTTCTGGAACTTCTGCGACAGTATAAAATAATAAAAAGACATGATAAAGCTGCAGGCCGGAGCACCGGAAAAACCGCATTGCTCCATTGCAGTATTCTCCCGGAGAGTATATTCCATTTTCCGTAATTATTGTACGGTGAAACCTTTAAATTACATGAGATATCTCAATATAAATTAAGTATCAGATCATCCGTCATGAATTTCACTACTTTGTAGACTCTTCTGGCTGCCGGCTAAAATTCATGTATTATAAGCCGCACGAATTAAAAACAGTCTGTATTTATGTTCCAGAAAGAAAAACGGTCATCGAAGCCTCTGATAATGACAACTGTTCTTCAAAACACATACTGAAACATTAACAAAGTTTTTTATATGGGAAAGGCCTGATAAGGCTGAGATTATGCCTTTCTTTCTTGCTTGCCTTCCTGCCTTTCTATACCAGGAGAATCAAAAATAACCAAAGGAATCCGAAATGCCGGTTATAACGATATCAAAGAGGAATGATATGATACAGGTCAAATCATTTTTTGTCACAAATAAGCAGTACATAAAACGTCAAAAGTCCGGAAATCATTGCGTACCCATTATAAGTTGAAAAGAACTCCAAGGTACACTGCATTATTTCCGGACTTTTGGATCGGGTAATCAGTCAGGACTGATTACCCTAATGCTGAAAATTAGTTGTTGTTAACGATAAGATAATCTGAGGCTTTGTTATCGTAGAAAATAATTTCTATGGACGGTGCCGGTTCCTTTCCTTCCTCAATCCAAGGACCATAGAATAGTATGGAGTCTCCCGGATTATCCGTTACATCGCCTGTGTCCTTACCACTGATTTCCTTAAGTTCCACTTTGGTTACAGCGTAACAGAAAGAAACATATGATTTACCGGCAAAGGAACATTGACGCATGCTTCCGTCAGTTCCGTTTTTAAGGTACTTCATAGCCAGAGTACGGTTCACATACTTTGTAAATTCCTGTGAGGCCAGCTCGTTTACCAGACGGAAATCTTCTTCATTCAACCGTCTGAGATGCAGAGTGATTGGAGTGTATTTTTTCAAATTTGCCCTGGCGGATATTTCTTTTATAAGGCGGTAGGCAATTCCTAGCAGGATAATAATAATTGCTACTGTCAGAAACAGAATGTTCTTATGGAAGCTTTTCTGTTTTGCACTCAGTCTGTCTTTAGGAAATATATTTGACTGGTATGAGGCATACATAATCGCGTCAGACTGGAGTTCTTCCGTAAATGTTTGAGCCTTGTCGGTGCGATAAGCAAAATTCAAAATTTCCCCTTCCTTTACGTCACATGCAATATCAGTTAACCATGTTCTGTCGGCAGGAATTGCAGTGGTTTCATGGTCAATATCAACAAGAGCAAGACATGAGATTTTTTTTGTAAGATCGTCATCAGTTCTGATACTGTCAGGATTTTTGCTGTTATTTATAACCCTTACAACTTTTCCTGAACCGTCGGAAAAACCTGATGGTAATTTGCCGGTAAAACTGTTATAGAGTCCGGGAAATGAGCCGTAAATAACGAATACAGTGCATGCTAAAGCAACCAGCAGAGCTCCGGCAAGAAGTGAACATATCAGTTTTGTTTTTTTACCGGGATAAGAGTTCCATAATGAATAGTTAATTGTTTTGTTCTGATTGAGCAGTGAGTGCACTGCCTCTGTTTGTAGTAATTTCTCCGCCATACAATTCCCCTTTTACGATAATGAATGATTGATATTAAGAAAAAAATATTAACAAAAATTTAACATTTTATCGGTCTGGCAAGGATAATCATTAACAAGATCTCTATCAAATATTTTGTTTTAATTATTAGAGATAACACACAAAATACAGGTGTTAGTTGTTAATGTTACCATGTAATAGTCAGAATCATAAAATATGGAGAGATTTTACTGTTCTGGATAATTCAGATAAGAAGAGCTTCTATAGAGAGCTTTTAGAGATGAAAGAACTGGTGGCATCAGCTACCAGTTCTTTATAGCGCTTTACTTTATGTCTGGCTGATTTCTGCAGGATTTTTTTATCCTTAAACTGCTCCAGCCAGTTTTTTATTCATTTACCTTGTTCAGGTGCATTTTTGCTTACTGAACAATAAATATCATCAGGATCTTATTCTAAACCGATTCCTGCGGCATAAGTATTAAGAGCGGCAATTTCTCTACTGAGAGCTGATGACAGAATAGGGAAACGTCTGAATGTCTTCGGATCAGCACTGTCTCTTTCAATATGGAAGGCAGCAGCAATACGTTCACGTTTCCACTGGTTTCTGGTATACAGTCTGTAATAACGGCGCACATAATTAAGCAGAGTCTGCCTGCTCATGTTTTCCGCAAAGGAACTGCGGCATAACTCTATGAACACCTCCTTCGGCGTGAGATTTCCGGTCTGAGTGAGACTGCGGATTTCATCAAGCAGAGGATAAGGCATCAAATCCCCTTCATCAGTCTGCTCTACCGGACGGAGTTCGGCAGTCGGAGCCTGGGCTACAATGGCTGCCATTGAGGCCAGCTTTAATTTATCTGAATGATAGAGAGTGTTTTCAAGAATCACCAGCCCTTCATTCATAATATAGCGATTAATCTTCAGAACTCTTGATTTGCTGATACCGCCTATAGGAGATATAACACCGGAGGTGTCACCGTCCATGGTGCAGTAGCCTACAGATGCCTCGGAAAGATTAGAAGTGGCAATCAGCAGTTTGTTCTCCCTGTTTGCCAGAAGCCATATTCCCGGAGAGCGGACTCTTGCCTGAATATTCTGAAGTGCCAGGTCATCAGTCTCCCAGGTCATTGGCTTTTCAGGGGTAAGACTGTTGGCAAGACGCACATATTCATCAACCAGGTTGGCAATAGACCAGTGGTAATGGCTGGCCCCTATTTCCTCTGCCAGACCTTTGGCGGCGTTAAAGGTTACATCACCTGAATACTGTGATCCCTGATACAGGGTAACCAGAACCTTAGGCATAATCGTTTCTCTGAGGTAATCCTCGTAGGACTGTTTATCTCCTTTTGCCGCAAAACGCAGACCGCATCCTGCCATGATTTTCAGGAAGTTGTCAGGACCGTTGGCATTCATTGCTTCAGCCATCGCATAGTAAACCATGGCGGCACAGAGAGCTGAATCGGCTCCGCCGCTTAAACTCAGAGCATAACCGCCGGTATGGGTCTTTCTCAGCCAGTCCCAGAGTCCCAGAGCAACTGTACGGGTTACTGCCTCCTCTTCATTTTCCGGTTTTAATTCAATCGGTGCTGATACCGGAGTTGCATCATTCTCCGGTTTAAATTTACATTCGGTAAAAATTACGTCATCCGTATAGGCATCCTTCACATCAAGCAGCATGCTTGACTGGGCTCTCTGATTACGGTTAGGGCGTAAATCACAGGTAGCCATGAGAATTCTGTACGGGGTAAAACTCAATCTCTCCCCTACTGCCACCAGACGGCCTCCGGATGCTATCATACAGTCACCGTCATAAACAGCTCTTCCGGCCTCACAGCCTAAAAGGTTGGCATATACGTATACCGTACCGAAGGTTCTTGAACCTTCAATAATAAAATGTGAACGCTCCTGCTGCTTGCCGATGGCAAAATGTGAAGCACTAGGATTAAGAATAACATCAGTATTTCTTCTGTATAAGGAACGTCCCGGTCTGTCTGCCACCCAGGAATCCTCGCAGATTTCAAAACCAATGCGAACCCCGTCAACAACAAATACCAGGTCACCTGCCGGAACTCTATCACCGGCAAAATCAACCTCTATACGGCTGCCGGCAGTCCATGGATTGAACCATCTCGGTTCATAATGAATGCCGCTTCTGGCAAGATGCTGTTTAAATACAACCCCCAGAACACGATCTTTAGTAAGCAGAGCAACTGCATTATAGAGCTGACCGCCGTCAACAAGATAAGGAAAACCGACGGCAAGATATGTATTTTCAGTAAGTCTGGATGACAGCTTTCTTATTAATACCGGAACCTCGTGCATCAGTTCGGAAACATAAAACATATCCTCCATACCATAACCGGTAACAGCCAGCTCCGGAGTCAGAACCAGATCAGCTCCGTTATCAACGGCCTTCTGATATGCCTGATAAATAAGTTCAAGATTATTATCAGTATCCAGCGGAGTGGTATTTACCGCCACAGCCGCAATATTCAAGATTTTACGCATGTTCTATCCTAATTCTATCTTTCATGTAAGAGGATTGTAGTTCCATAGTCAGAATAATACCGGCCGTCTGTCTTTTTCATATGCGTTACGACCGTGTATCATAAATGGCGTTATTCATTTTTTATTCCGGATGCACACAAGCCGGAATATGCTAAATATAACACTTTTGAGACCTTTTTTTCCATGCCATACTGAGTATTTATTAATATGTTACTCTTTTTAGATAACGCAGCCGGTAAATGAAACAGGATAAAAGCGGTAAAGTATTATGTTATAGCTGGGCAACTAATTAAATTAAAAGTGGTCAATTATAGCCGATTACGCCCAGTAAGACCGAAGAGCGTACTCAGCAACATGAGTCATTTGCTTCCATGGTCAGACAAGGTTCCCGCATACTGCAGGTCAAAGAATCTGGAATACTTGCGTCAGGCTGAAACAGCTTCCGAGGACTAAACCTTTACAACATCAAAAACTCACTGCGGTGTAGCACAGTGAGCTTCAATTTTAAATACCCCTAATTACTTACACGCATACGGTTCATGCATCTGAAAATAGCGGTTTTCACCCATAGAGCCTCCCGGAGAGTATATGCCATTTTTCATAATTCTTGTACGGTAATACCTTTAAATTATTGGAAATGTCTCAATCTGAGCAGAGGAAGCTAAAATAGACGGAAGAGGAAAATAGAGGATGAGTATGCGAAAATCCTTCTGTAAATAAAAAAACACCTACAAAAATACTCGTATTAAGCTAGCTCCAACGCAATTTGTAACAAGGATTTGAAGGAGATTTCTAATTCACTAATGTCTGTACTCTGTCCCCAACTAATTCTTATTGTACTTTGTATTACATGTTTTGGTAATCCCATTGCTTCCAGAACATAACTAAGCTTATATGATTGAGAATTACAAGCAGAACCATTCGACATTCCGCAAAAGTGCTTAGTAGCCAACATCAGTGCTTCCGAAGAAATTCCTTTCAAAAAAAGACTCAATGTAGAATCAACACAATATTCTTGATTTCCATTTATACCATATACCAAACCAGATTCATCCAAAAGACGTAAAATAGTTTTTTTACACTCTAAATTATGTTTTTGACGTTTTTTATATTCCAGGGTAGCTAATTCACATGCTTTACCTAATCCAGCAACTAAAGCAACAGGGACTGTTCCAGGTCTGATACCTCTTTCCTGTTGCCCACCAAACATCAAATTTTTAATTGGTGGAAATCTATAATGTTTCTTTCTCATAATAAGTGCCCCTATCCCTTGTGGACCATAAATCTTATGTGCACTCATTACTAAAGTATCGTATTTTATATTTTGAAGCTCATCTATCAGCTTTCCGAAACTCTGTGTAGCATCTATGTGAAAGAACACATTTCTTTTTGATAAATAATCACCTATTTCCTTCACTGGCTGTATAATTCCCGTTTCATTATTAACATGCATTACACAGACTAACAATGTGTCATCTCTTACAAGAGAAATTATTTTTTCACTGGATACTCTCCCGGTTTCATCTGGACTAACCAAATCCACTTCGAAACCATATTTCACCAAATTTTTTACATTTTCCAAAACTGTTTTATGCTCAATATTTGTTGAAATAATATGTTTCTTTCCGTGCTTTTCGCCATACTCCCGTAATCCTTGAATGACTATATTATTGCTTTCTGTCGCACCACTAGTAAAAAATACTTCATCTTTTTCTATTTTTAAAACAGAGGCAACTTTAACTCGCGATTCTTCAACTATCCTTTTAGCTTCATTACCATATTCATGTGTTCTACTATCTGAATTTCCGTAGTTATTTCGGTAAACGTCAACCATAAATTTTAAAACTCGTTCATCAATTGGAGTCGAAGCATTATAGTCTAGATAAATTCCCATAATTACGCCTCTATCGCAAGATTTAACAAATCACTGAGAGACTTAATAAAATTCGTACCTACTAAATACGATATACCTCTTTCTAAATGAAATTTAAAATATTTCGAAACATTCTCATTAGATGGTTCAATATTTTTCTCAATACACCATTCTATAATTATTGCTTCGTACAACTCGCTATACTCTCCTGCAAATGTATACCAGGACATCTCTAAGTTACTATCTGCATTGATTGAAATATCTGCAGGCAAGGTATTCTCATGTAATGAATAACACAATGCCCACCTACACAATATATTCCAATTTTTAATACCTGTCTTACCCTTGAGTCGAGAAAGCTTTTCTTTTGCCTGACTAGATAATTTAATCTGTTTAACAATCATTTTGCATTCTCCATACGATACCCTCTTTTTATAGTAGTTGATTTACTTCTTTCGTCATAAACAAGAGTAAACTCATCTCCAATATTACTTTTCATCATATTGTAATACATGTTATTAATTTCAGAATCAGTTGAAAGTATAATAGTTTGATCACTTGCTTTAGGGAAATAAATATTTATTAATGCTTGTCTATGTACAGAATCCAGTCTCGAAAGTGGTGTATCGATAATAACAGGAAGCCTCTTGTTTGAACAAATAGCTAATGACCATAGTAAAGCCGTAACCATCATCTGCTTTTCACCGGCAGAAAGAGATTTTCCAGGCACCTCAATACCATCTTTGTTTAGATAAAACAGATTCAGAGTTAATGGATCCATCTCTATCCTATCTATTAACGTTTTCTTACTTGACAATTGTTTATAACAACATGTCATTGTCTTGGCCACTTCAGAAATTTTGTTTGTCTGTAACGCCACACGATATTTTTCAATGATATTTGTAGCTAAATTAGCATATTTAATTATTCTGTCACGATCTTCATTTAACTCAACCTTTTTAAGATAAGCTTCAACCTTACGATTAAAGTCAGATGAAGCTAAAATCAGCTCTCCATTCAAACTTTTCCTTTTTTCCTGTGCAATTTCTATTTTGGCCTCAATATCCGTTTTCTTTTGTTCTAATTTTTTTATTTTTTTATATAACGCTGCTATAGCTTTTTCATCGATATCTACAGAAAGAAAACTTTCTATTTGATCTGACTCTTGCATATTCTTCTGCATTCGATTATGAGCATCTAGAATAGCATTTTTTTTATCTTTTAGCCTATGATCTAATAATAATTGAACTTGTACCAATGTAGAATCTGACAAATCAAATGTAACATTATTTTCCTTAAGCATCTTTTTCTTAAAATAATTAAGAAAAGATTTGATTTCTTTTTCTTGCCCTCCTTCTTCTCTAATATATGTAGGGATTGTATCAAGCATTTTTTCTAAAGCAATGCTATTTGTTTTTTGATCATGTTCTATTTCCGCCTTTTTACGAATATTGGACAGTAAATTCTTAACTAACAATAAAGGTAATTCAGAAGCAGATGCTATCAAAAGCTCATCAGTTATTCCCTGTGTTTTTGCTCTCAATACAGATCTTTTCTCCATAAGATCCTGACGTTGATTAACAATATCTCCACCCTTAGCAATATATTCTTCATTTGCTCTATCAATAAAATGCTGCACTTCAGATAAATTAGTTAACAAACCTGCAATTTTTTCATCCATTAATGCAAGTTTTTCCGTTGCGTCTTCTTTTGCTTTTCGCAGTTTTTCCAATTCCACGGCTTCATCCGACTCAACTTTAGATTTTGCTGCTCTGGATATTACACGATACAAGTCATTCTCAAGATGATCCAAAACAGTTATTCCCAATAAAGCTTTTATGGATTCTTTCATTTGAGTAGATGTGTTTTCACCAGCTTGGTTGGAGATCTTTTCGCCATCAAAAAAGAAGAAACTAGATAACGCACTTGGAAGTACATTTTCCATAAACATAGCCCAGTTATCTGTCAAAAACTGATTATACTCATCATCTTTAAACACAGAAATATTCTCTATCGTTCGGGCTCCATTTCCATTCCATTCTCGTTTTATCTTGTATTTTTCTGTTCCATTTGCTTTCATACAAAATGTTAATTCCACAAATGTTTCTTTTGTTCCATCAGAAACATTAACATATGACAATAAATATTGACCATACGTCACCCCTTTACCTTCAGTATACGCAAATGAATTTTTCCCATACAATGCAAGCAACACAGCCTCTAAGAACGTAGTTTTACCCCGTCCGTTCAACCCCCCAATTAGTACAATTGGTTTATCTGCTTTAAAATCAAATACATTTGTACCTGCATATACGCCAAAATTATGCAATTTTAGTTTTTTAATTATCATTTATCATTCCCTTCAGGTACATCATCAAATTCTTCACCTTCATCTTTTATGTTAATGAAGAACTTTTCATTATATTTGGCTCCCATATCTTTTTTTCTTTGTAGCTGCTTGCGGTAGTAATTTGTAGCATCATCTTCATTTAAATAAAAATCCTTCTTGATACACTTTTCCAATGAATCAAGAATTCCTTTCCTGTCATGTAAACCTGTAGCCCTGTTTTCAACATCAATTAAACTAGCGATCATATCTAAAGCAAGATTATCACGAATATTTTCTAATTTAGCTGTATCGCTTCCTTCAGAAGTTTCAGCCATAGCCTCTGTTGCCTCAAAGAATTGATTACTTCCTATAACTTCATCACATACTTTACCTAAAAGATCCCACTCTTTTTTTCCAAACGATTCTGAACCAATCCACTCAGGATCTTCAAAATCTTTTCCTGTAACATTTTTATAAATTCTAGGAAGAGAATCATCAAATTCGTGTTTATCAAAAACCCAAATACGTCTAATACATCGTAATTCCTGGATGGAAATTAATTCATAATTTGCAAATTCCTCAGGTCCATATTTTTGTATTTCCATTTGTTTTTCCAATAACTCTCTGAGCCATTGTTCTCTCCATTCTTTAAGGTATGGTCCATGATGTAGTTGCTCATAACTCCCTTGTAAATATCCTTGCATCTTCTTAAAGCTTCTTCTTCCTCTATCCTTTTCCTCATCTCCAAATCGATTTCTAAACTCAAGAAGAGGTATCATCCATGATTTGTCACTATCATTAGAAATCATAGCTTCCATTGACTTATCTTTTTCAACCATCGTGCATACCCAACATCCAAATCTACTTTGACCACATGTTGGTTGATTCTTCTCTGTCATCATTGGGCATTCTTTATCTTCCGTTGCACTCATATAAAGTGTTTGCAATTCGTGATTTGACAACCCCCAAGGATTCTCATATTGCATCAAAAACACCCACACATCGCTATTTGTCCAATCTTCCAATGGTGAAAATACAAGTTCATTAGCAAGTGTAGGATTAGGACTCAATAATTCTCTAACTCTTTTTTTTTCATAATAAGTCATCGTCCTAGCTCGAGCTGCGCTTTCAGCCTTTCTTGTACCTAAAACTAAAATGATCTCTCCATGCTCAGCGATCTTTTCCTTAACAAATTTATTTACAGGCTGAATTTTTAATCTATCAGTACACCAACGTAGTTTTTTTCTAGGAAATGGATATCCTCTACCTATAAAATTTACCCAATACGTATTATCAACTTCGGGAGTCAACCTGTGTGTTACAAATAATGTATCTACTTTTGATGAAATCTTTGAACTACTTTCGTCCATCATCTTTAGTGATTTTTCTACCCATTTTTCTATAACAGGTGATTCGACAAGTGTATCTGTATTAATCACATGTACAGCTTTTGTAAGTTCTTCCGCCGGCAATTCACTGAGAGCATACCATACTATTTGTAGGGTGGCAGTACTATCTTTTCCTCCTGAATACCCAATAACCCATGGTATGTCATCAGCAAGATATAAATTTCGAATTGTATCTTTTAACCCTTCAATCTTATCTTTATTTATCGTTATTCCAGATGTCATAATTTATCTAACCTTTAATCGCGTTTTTTATGCTATCCTCACGCTTCTGCTCTTCTTTCGATATACCTATACCCAAGCATTTTTTTAAATAATTCCCCGCAAGTATTACTGCATTCTCATTATTCATTATTTTTCCATTTTCTCGAATAATACGCCCATACCAATTTGAATTATGTCTACTCCAATCTATCGTTTTAAATCCTTTTAAATATTCATTCATATCCATTACATGGTTCTGATAAAGCCATGAACCTACCCTACTAAATGAAAGCAGGATCACGCCTAGTGTCAAGACATATTCTTCTCTCAGTATTGATTTAGTTATATTTCTATTTTCAAGTTCAATAAACTCTAAAATATTATTTGTTATATTATTCCAAAACAAATGCAAAAAATTTTCATCATTTTTCGTTACCTCAGAGTTTCCTATGATTTTTTTATTCACTCGAAAAATAGTGTAAAGCGTAAATAATTTTGAAGAATTTTTACCAAGATTGTCTTTCTCTAAGTCCGTGTATTTATTTAAGAATATGTTTTCCTTTACAATATTTTTTGTTAAAACAGCTAAAGGATCTCTTGTTTCAAAACATGTATTAATTGAATTAGAACTTTTTTGCGCATTCATATTTAAGTCTGTAAACATCTGTTGACTTTTCTCTAACCCTCGATCTTCAAATAATACTACAGAAATTGTCTCTTCTCCCAAGGTCTCATCCTCTACTATAGCTTGTGCTATAGCCGCTCTCCTATGCTGACCATCATTGATAAGCATCTTTGCATCCATACTAATTTTCAGCAATCCTGTATTCTCTAATTCTTTACTTGGCAAAAAGCTAAATTTACCATCAATGGAAACAGTTAATGAAGAAAATATATATGAATCACGATTATCTAATATGTAAGACTTTATCTCAGGAATTCTGGACTCATTTAACCTACGTTGAGCTCTAAATTCAGGCGGAATATACTCAATCGATTCCGGAAGAAGTTTAATGAGATATTTTAAAGGAATCATAGTAATATAATACTCACGCCCCGCTTGAATTCCTTTAACTGTGGGAAAATTGTAAGTAAAATCCATTTTTCGTCTCCATAAAAAAATATACTTAAGCAATTACGTAAGTAGCTACTTAAGTATATTATTCTCTAATTAAACCGTCAAATACAATATAAAAATTAAAATCTTATTGACCAAAAGATAGCTTTATTCTCTTCTGTAACCCCTCTTTTTCTATCCATTCTTTTACTTCTACTGTTAGATCATCCAAAGAAGCCTGCTGAGAAATCATTTTTTTTAAAAAACCTACTACTATATCATTCAATTCAAAGAACTCAATAAGTTCATTGGATTCGTCAATAGCATCTTTCATTCGAACTATATCACAAACACTTGCACCCCATTGTTCAACTAGGTTTATTTCATTTATCAAAACGGATGCTTTTTCTATTGATAATTTTTTCGCGATACTTAATATTTCTTTTATTGAAGATGTTTTACTAGAATAGTACATCTTCCACTCGTCAGCTAAGGCCCTGTTTACGTTTCGATTCAAATCACCAATTTTAGTTACATCTGTATTTGTAACAAATTTTTTCTCTAAAGATGATTTACAGATTTTCAACATAAGTTGTATCTGTTTTAATACTTCTTGACTTTCTTTAAAATCCGATTCTGTCTTAACATCACGTAAATAAAAAACCGTTTGTTTCACATTTCCTATAGCTTTTGAAAAATTTGCATCTATCCTTTGTTGTTCTTTACTTTTTTGAATTTCATCATTTCTGACTTTAAAATTCGACACTTTAACAGTGTTTGTTTTAATCAAATCTGAAAACAACATCTTCGTTACACCTTTTCAAATATATTTATACAATCATTAATTATCTTCCTTTCTGTTTCATAAGGAGTGGTGTTTTCAAGACACCTGTTATTATTGTCTCCAGTTGAATTTCTATTTATTTGAGCATTGACATCTTCCATGTCTTTAACTACTTTTTTCACTAAACTTCTAAATGCATCAATAACCTTAAGAGGATCATGTGACATTAAAATCAAAGAATCAATTATATTTTTTTCATTTACTATTTGATCTATCTCTTCCAATGAACGGCTGATACTTGCCCTATATTTCTTAACTTTTCCAATAAGTTCAGAATCGTACGGGATATATAATTGAGCTTTATTTACTTCATCATAATAATTTTTTATATTTTCAACAAGTTCTACTAATTCAGTAGATTTCATAGTAGAAACACCAAGCAATGCTATTAACTCTTCATGTGCATTTTTAATCTTTTCTAATTCATTACGATAAACATTATCTACTTTAGAAACAATTTTTCCGAATTGAACTCTAAATTCATCTCTAGTTGGAACATTATCTTTTCTCCTATCCTCATCATAATCCAAAGTTAAAAGAGAATCTTTTATTTTGCTAAACATTTCATCAAACTCAGGACGATTCAAATATATTTTTGAACCGCCTCTTGCCCCTTGAACAATATTATAAAATTGCCAGACAACCTTCCAATTATCTTTATGTTTATCTGTACTTAGAATAGTATCAAGCAAACGATTCCATTCAACTGAATGTTCTGAATTTGACTTTTTATCAAGTAATTCATTGCTTAAAAACGTTGAGGATGAGTAATTTTTCCATTTGTTATCTATCTGACCAAAGAATATTTGTCTTAGAAGCTCAGAGCCAAAAGCATATTCTTGATAAAAACAATTTTCATCATTGACCGACTTTATAGCTTTTACAATTTCTGCCTTATGTCTCTCCAACCATGTTTCAACAACCAACGCAAAATATTCACCATTCTCAAAATCCCAAGTTTTTTTTCCTAATTCCGACCATCTTATAAAAGCTTCTATAACAGATTGATTACTTCTAGAGGCCTCCATAATAAATAGCGTTCTATCTAACGCACTTGATTGATTTTGAAAACCAATAAAATTTTTAAATTTTGAATTATTAATCTTCTCTAAGATATTTTGAGAGACCCCCTCGCTCTGCCAATTGATAGCCGAAAGAACATATTTTGTAATCTCATCTCTAGCATTACTTAACAAAACCACATTATCTGTTGTAGCACCTACATTTATTTTTGAACCACTAACCCATTTATTCAAAATATCAATAGCATTATTTATTTTCTTTTTGAGTGCAGTATTTATCTCATCTTTAGGCCTATCAATCTCAACATATTTATTATTTTTTGATTCGGCCCCAGAAAGATGAACATCTTCAGATTTCACAGGTGCAAGATTAGTCAAAATAGGCAATCCAAACTCACGGTAGATGCTTTCATGAATGCCAGCAATTAACCTAGAGCCATCATTTAATGCAAGTACATTATCTTTTGCATTTCCCCAAATACAGGAAAACAAATACAAACGTTCTTTTATCTCATCATCAACATTTGGAAGATTAAAAATTCTTGTTCTTAGAGAAGATGAATCATTTCCATTATATTGCTTTAATTCAATATTTGGAAAAGTATCCTTACGATATATAACATCTTTAACAACCGGTTCTACGATATACTGCAAAATGTATCGAGGAGTTCTTAACTGTTTTGTTGAGAGTCTATATTTATATAGATTTTGAACAGCATACCGTGTAAATGGATATAGGCATAACTCTTTTCCATAGTTTGTTTTATAATAATCCCAATTTTTTCCGTCAACTTCTGTTACATTATGTACCGGATATTTTTCCGGTGAAGCTCCATCAGTCACCCATTGATCTAATACGTTAGATTCTAATGACATCGTATTAAGATATTTTGCAATAAACTCAATTAAATACTCATCATTAAAGACATCATTAGGAAGGTTAATGTATAGTGATACTCTATCTCTATAATTTGTTTTAAACGTATCTTTAAAATAACCTGAAGTTATACCTATCACAGATGAAATTGGACAAAGATCTTCATTTCCATAACCTGTGTGTTCTGTTGTCAAAGCATTAAGCAATGCTATATTTACCCCAGTAAAAGATGTAATATCTTCAATAAGGATCAAAAGACTCTTTTCATTTTTTTTTAGCGTTCTCCTTATATCCTTAAAAATTTCCTCAAAATCGCCGGATTCCAATCCAGAGCATCTTTGAATTACTACATCTATAAATTGATTTAAATACTTAGCTATCGAATCCTTCATCCCAGGATTTACAGACAATCGTCTTGATACGCATATAGTATCCTTGTCTGCATTCTCACAAATATCATCAATTTCGTCTTCGCTATATTCAAAATCATCTGCCAAAAAAAAAGCATCTATGTCATTAACAACTTTATCCGATTGGGCTATTTTCGTATAAATTCTATCTATTGGTCCACCAATTTCAAGTAATTTGCTCTGAACTTGCTTATATTTTAAAAATGGCACAAGTCTCTTCTTTTCATGAGTTTTCAGAGTTACATCATTATTTTCAACTTCATACTGATTTTTATCATGTTCAACTTCCAATATAAACTTTGATAGAATTTCACTCTTTAATTTATTTTCATCAATAACAGCAGTAGCTGCAACTAATCTTTTATACACTTCTTTGTTTGAAATTGATGAAATTTCGGGCTTCTCTAATAACTGTTTTATAGTACCTTTTAGAGTATTATCACTTCTTCTAACAAAAAGAATAACCTTATCATCAAGCTGCTCATTCAATAGTCTTTCATTGAACCATCTAATGAGGTGGGATTTTCCTGCTCCGCTTTCACCAACAACTAACAAAAGCTGGTGTTTTTTTTCTTTTTGGAGTAAGAACTGAGATAATACATCTTCTTCACTTTTCGCTTCTTGGAACTTTATTGATCTTGATGAGTCAGCAGGATCAAACTTAGAGTACAATTCAATATTGTTGACAGCAACATGAGTTGCCAAAAAATCGGAGCGAGAAGTGGTCATCGTATCAGGACTAAGAACATTATTTATTCTCTTTTTTGCTATTTCAATATTCATCAAACCTTCTCCCCTATATATACAACATCAGTAATTACTGAAGGAAATTGATGCAAAGGCATATCCGTCATATTCCATTCATCGCTTCTATCATTCACAGTTTTTAGTTTAATAATTTCAAGGTTGTGCAAAGTGCGAAACGCGTTAGAAAGTGACAAATTCATTTTTCTTGAATTTTCTTCACTCTGACTTAAACATACTTGTATAAATGGATGCAATAACTCTATGAACTCATCCATCGTATAAGTCTTCCCTCGTTCAATATTCGAATTACAAATACTATCCTCCAAAAAAATGGCCGCATTAGGAAGAAAAAACATGTCATGAAGATATCCAAAGCCAAGAAAAGTTGCCCAAAATCTCCATGCTCTCATGTTTTCTTCATTTAAATTTAAACTATCATTGTATTCATTAATTACACCAACCAATTTGGAAACATTCTGTAAATCTTTTTCAATTCTAAACAAACTATCACTGTTATACATATATGTTTGAACAGTCTTATAAAACTGGCCATTAGATATCCTGTCAATATTACGATTTATCATTCTTCGAAAATCAACGTAACTTGATATATATTCATTTCCAACAACTAGTTCTATTTGTTTTGTATCCTCATCATAAGAAATTAATCCCAACTGTTTTGCTGCATCTCTCACCATACTAAAATATGATGTAGAATCCTTTTTCGGCTCAACCATATTACGAATATCTTTTTCGTCCAATTTGCCATTTTTTAGTATACGGCATAAAGAGAATACTCTTTCAGGAATAGCTTCAGTTCTCATATTACTGTCAAACATCTAACATCTCCATTAAACTATCTGTAATATTGTTACCTATAACTGCAGAAAACATTTTCCCATACGCATTTATTTCAAAATCGGATCTAACAATGTGAATTTTTTTTAATTGATTACACTTAGGAAGATTTAAAGTGGTGAACTCTTGTAATTTTTTTTTCTTATCCTCTGAATAGACAATGCAACATGCTCCATCAATAAAATACAATTGATTATTAGCCAAAAGTTTACGAAACTCATAAAAATTAAGCATTATTAAATCTGAAATATCTCCCAAATCTGTCAAATCGGTAGATTCATCAGACAAAATCGTTCTTACCCCTAAATGAACAAGCTGCTTTATATACACTTCGGGATTATTCGTTACAATCAGAGATTCATCCTCTAACTCCCGTAATAATTCTGACTGTTTTGACGGCATATTTATTGGATTAAATAAGGCAAAACGATTATCCTTATCACAAATAACAGTATCATGACTGTTACATCCAGAGCAGTACTCCAACACGTACGGATACGTTCTAACAAACATATCTGATATACATACTTTTTCTGAGTTAATTACATATTGTTTTATGATATTAAATTCTTTTATAAATTTATCTTTTTCTTGAGTTCTCACTCTTTCAATAAGATTCGCAACTTCATTTCCATCAATTAGTGATAGTTTCTTATCTATTATCTTGATCTTAAAAACGTATCTTTCCTCATTTTTAAGATAATTCATATCTTGAATCTCTATAAGATTATATCTTCGAAACAACAAGAGCAAATAAATATTCCACTGAATGTCCCTGTTAGAAGCCTCATCATATACATGATTTAAATTATATGTAGGTTTAATTTTTGTATCTATAAATATTGAATCTTCAATCCTCTCTGATTTCGGACTTTGATACATGCTAGACCAACGCCCCAATGCAGTCTTAACAGTTAACACTTTATTTTTTATAATATCACTTAAATCCTGTTCAAGGCATATTGACATAATACTTAAACATGGCAGTCTATCTCTTCCCCCCCTTCCTAGTTCTTGATAGTAAAGACTAGCTGTATCAGGAACAAAATCATGAATTACAGTTCTAACGTCTGGCTTATCAACCCCCATTCCGAAAGCCGAAGTAGCAATCATAATATCAAATTCATTTCCCTTCCATGCTTTTATTAATTCATCTCTTTCTCTTGTAACAGTCTCACCAGTAAAGGACTCCACCTTACAGTAACCTGCATCCTTTATCCATTTTTTTATTGTTTCTGCTCGAGCAGGGTTCATTGTATAAACAATAATTGGATGTGGCATAAGGTTAATCATTTCCAATAAACGTTCTTTTTTCTCTTCTAAGGAAGCATTTTTAACAATGCAATATCTCGGTTCTTTTCTCAATGAATCACATCTGAACTCTATCCATTTTTCTGCCTCAGAAAACATGTTTTTCAAAATATATTTTGTATTGTTATCTACTGTTGCAGACAATAGCACAGTTTTAACACTAGGATTAACTGAAATTAATTTCTTTCTCCAAGGTTCTAAAGCTTGATAATCAGTTCTAAAATAATCCCCCCACTCAACCACCATATGAACTTCATCTATTACAATATTTTTCAAATAGCCAGATTTATTTGCCTCAAAGATTGCTTTTGAAAAATCTTCATTTTTTATTAACGCTTCAGGGGAAATAAACAAGAGCTTCGCCGATTCCTTTTTTATTGCACTAATAATCAAATCACTATTTTCAATTCCACTCGAATAACTAAAAATCTCTTGAGTTGTAATTCTAGAAATAACATTCTTTGCAGATATTTCTTGGTCTATTGCTAAAGAAATAGTTGGAACAATTACTATAGTTAGACCTTTTTCTTTATATGCTAATGTTTGAGTAATCAAACTCTTGCCACCACCGGTAGGTAACACAGCTAAAGATGAATATCCTTGAGGCATTTTCAAAACTCCCATAACACATAGTTTTTGGGCCTCACTATAGAATTTTTTAATTCCAGTTAATTTCTCAATATAGTTATTAGTTTTTAAATAATAGCGCTGTTCTATCTCAACATTATTATTTTCAGTTACTTGAAATGCCTCAAACACAAACTTTTCATTCAAATAATTAGGGCATTGCATTGAAGCATATACCCTTTTTTCTGAATTTATCTTCAAACCGAAATTATTATTAAAAATCAAATCTTTATCTTTAATTTCAATATCTGTTTGAAAAGAAACTAAAAAACAGCGAAGAGCTGATAAATACACTCTTATGTTATTGCTATCATCTAAATATGTATCATAAAATTTGATCAACCTTTCAACGACGTTTCTGTAATATACCTCCATACCCTCGCTACATTTCTCAAAGTTTTTCCAATCGAAACAGACAGAATCCCCATTAATATATTTTTCTATCAGAGAAACAATTTCAGCAATAACCATCTATTTCACCATAAAAACATAGCAAGCAGATTCAATTGATACTATTGGATTCTTTAAGCAGTCCAAAATAATAGAGTATTTTGCTTCAAGCTCCTTACCTTCTTCTAGCTTTCTATCAAAGAAAATATCTGAAGAAATGCGGGCAGCAATGAGCCGTTGTATTTCCTCTTTTGCCTCTTTTAAATTACTCTTATTAGCTAATTCTCTCATAGCTATTTCTTTGCCCAAACGAAACGAATCCTCAACGTATGACTTCCAATAATCTTTAGGAAATTTATTTTTGAACCAATTAAGATTTGAACCATACTGTTGTGATATATTACTTTTTCCTTTACTTCTTTGTCCTAAATGCTCTATAGAAGAGTGAACAGCCTTATACCCTTTTTTTATTAAATTCTTATACTCATCAACAACCAGTGTTTTCGGAACATTCTGATATTTTTCGGAAGCAACAGGAACTATTGCCATGTCAGATGTTAAAAAATGTCTAAAATAAGCAACATCAGACATTGAAAACCCCTTTGCAATAAGCTTGCGTTCATTAGGCTTTACAGAAAATGTATAAATTATCCCTTCCCATTTAATATTAGCTTGTAGTACAAATGCTGCAACTTGACCTTTAGTTGAGTGAATAGCATTTTCAACGATACAATCATAAATAGCATCTCCCGGAGCAAAGAAATGTAAATAATCACTATTAATTGCAGTCTTGCGATCAAAAGTCCCTTTAATCTCTCCTCCACTATTCGTTTTTGTAATTTCTTTGCTATTACCTAATCTTTTATCTCTATACCTGCTATATAATTCATCAATTCTCTCAACAAATTTAATCTGTTCAGACTGTATATATTCTATCCAATCCGGAGGGATAAGAAGGGTATTTCTTGCAGAAGTCAATTTAAATTCATTAGCACTGAATCTTACTACATCATTATTACTTCTTGAGCAAAATCCTGCCAGCGTCGCCCAACTTAACATGGTCTCAGAAAACAGCTTATTATCATTATTGTTGTAATATCTGATAAGTCGAGATATCTGTTTATTAACCGGACTGTATAAATACCCAATCGTATCTAATCTCTGTTCTTTTTTTATTTCTTTCTTTAGCCGATTTGAAGTCTCAAGAATTCCTAATACAGCACTAGACAAGCCATATTTTATGTTACTTGCAATAGCACTAAAAATTTGATTATTAATATCCTCTAGTACAATTTCTAGCCCACTCAATGATTCATTAAAAACATTCAATCCATCGTTCCAAAATTTAAACAATTGTTGCTCCAAAGACTCTTCTGCATCTTCAGAAATAACTACCACAGAATTAACATTTTCTCTTTGTGGGGCTCTTTCCAATCTATCAAGACGTCCTATTCTTTGTTCTATTTCATTAACATCCCAAGGAAGGTCTATGTGAATGATATAATCTGCAACTTGAAAATTCCTTCCCTCCCCACCTGATCTATCGCATAAAAGAATTCGACAATCTTTATCATTCTGAAAACGATATACATTTAGTTCTAGTTCATCCGATGACATATTTGTGTTAAAAAATGCTAACACATCTTTTTCAAACTTATTCTCTAAAGCACTTCTATACAAATCAAAAGTTTCTTGAAAGCTTGTAAAAACAACAACTTTATCCTCAAATAATTCTTGATCAAGATAATCAATAACTTTTAGCAATCTATCTTTATAATCTGCTGGCTCATCAAGAAACTCTTTAATATTATTCGCATAATCTTTCTCTTCCAAGAACCATTTCTGAACAGCATCATCCAGTTCCTTATTACAAATACTCTTATTATTTTTCAATAGATTTTTGAATGCTACTGCTGAACTAAAAAAAGCATTTAACAATGGTTTATATACTGACACTAGCGTATCAATACTAAGTTTTTTATCGTTTTCCATTAATTCTAGTATCAATTGATATACCGCATATTCACTTTCTCTAGTTTGATATTTAATCACATCATAAAGTTTTCTCACCGGTCTAGTATGCATGTCATCGGTATCTTTGAATAAAAAAATATTTCTCCTATTTCTAATAATATGGCGTTCCAATTTATAATTATCACATATGTATGATATGGCAATGTACATTTTACTAGTGCCATAATCTTTATCATCGACATTAATTTTTCTAATTAACTCATCATACACATTGTCATGTATGAGTTCTGAAACATTCTCTAATTCACTCTTAATAGAATCAAAAAGCTCAATACATATTCTATTTTGTTTTAAATTTTCTTCATCTTCGTTTGATTTTATCTCATCCTGTAAATATTCTAAGTCATCAATTGCATTCATTATTACATTTGAAAGATTACTCTGTAATAAAACTAGTGACTCAAACGACTCTTTTGTATAGGAATCATATTTATTGGGATCTAGTAGTCTAAGTAAATTTAAAAAGTCTATTGACACACACTGCAGTGGAGTAGCCGATAATAACAATATATTGTCTGTTTTCTGACTTAGGGTGTGATATTTTTGATAATTTTTGTCATGAAGAAGCCGATGTACTTCATCAACGATAACAAAGTCATATACTTTTTCATTATAAGATTCTTCAAATTCAGAAAAACTCATTAAATCTATAAAATTGCCTCTGGAATCCTTTTCTAGACAAATATCAAATTTCAAAAAAAGTTCTATTTTCCACTGTTCTTTTAAAGTATTTGGCACCACAATAAGTACTTTTCTATTGAAATTATTATTCAAAAATAACTTTAATACAGCTGATGCCTCTATTGTTTTACCCATACCGACTTCATCGGCAAGCATATATCTGCAACATGTCTCTTGTTTACAACGCATAACAGTATTTAACTGATGAGGCATCAGGTAAATTTTACACCCTGCTAATTCTTTAAAGCCTAAAATTGAATTATCGAGTATTTTATTCACACTATTTACAATGGTACGCCCTATATACCAAACAGGATTCTGAAACTCATAATTTATCATTTGCACAATTGGAGAAATTTTTCCACCGGTAAAAGGAGCTTCTATTTCTGTTTCATTACATATGATTACATTGGTATCCCCATCTATTTGCACATAGTAGCGGTATTCATCATTGTTTTTACTTTCTAAATCAATAACTTTTCCAACCTTACCACCATATTTAATCTTTATTCCCTTATATAATTCACACCTACTAACCTCATCAATCAAATAGTTGCATTTATCAGGAATATCTTCATAATATTCACGATATCTAAAAGGATCTAAAAAACGAACCGTTAATTGTTCACTATCTTTATCTATAGACACTATACGCCCAACAATAAAATCCCGCGGATCATATAAATAATCTTTATCAAGAAGTGGACACCTAACGTAAACGTTGTTTTTTAAATCCATTTTTATGCTCCTTCATTGATGATTAATTCATATAAATAATACTTCGCTCTTGTATATGCTATGTAATTAATATTATTAGATGCATTCACGCTGTGTACATAAATAACAAAATTAGCTTCTAATCCCTTATAATCAAATGCAGTGCTTATTTGGATTTCGTTTTCATGCTCAGGAAAGTCGTACGTAAATTTCCACTGAGCCAAACCGTTATCTTTATAGTCTTTTGCAACACTTATATCATCAAATAATATTACAATTGATCTATTACTCAATAACTCATCAACAACAAACTCTTTCAGTAAATTACCCAATCGCTGTGTCAAGTGTTTCTTATCCCTTATATTTTCTTTTCTAGGATTAGGTCCTTCAACAGAATTTCTCACTACATCCGTGCCGATATTAGTGTTTTTCATTGCATAATAATAAATATTAGCAGTATTTCTAATATTTTCTCTTAACAAAAATGGAGGTGAATTTATTAAAAAAGCATCACCAAAACTACTATCCTGAACCTTTTGAAAATCATCATAAAAAACACCTAATGTTGATTTTTTTTCATCTTTTAGGAGCAATCTTATTATGCAAGCAACTTCTTTACTCAAATCCTGAGCTTCATCAATAAAAATTGCATCATATTTTGGGACATTCATTCTCATCTTGCTCAATGCTCCACAAAAAGTATCTTTATCTAATGAATCAAAATCATCTGTAACACGCATAAGCAATGATTCCACATGAACAACATCTATTGTTTCGGGAACTAATTGACGAATATAATTTGCTAATGGCTTTGAACAACATGTTATTAGAACCTTTTTCCCTTTATCAGCCTCTCTCTTCGCCATTTTTATGGCTATCCATGTTTTTCCCGTACCAGCCCCACCTCTTAAATAAAACTGATGATAATTTGAAATAAACTGAATATAGTTATCCTGTACACGATTTATCATGTCAAGTTGAAGCTCCTTAAACTTAACTAGAGCTCCAGCGGCTGCAGAAATAGCAATTCTCTTTTTAAGTGATTCCATAAGCGCTTCGTGTTCGCTTTTGGTATACATATTTATTCCAAACTTTGTCCCCCCCCATATTTTGAAAATTGCTTTAATCGCATCCTGAAGATTTTGTAGTTTCATGGCATCGATCGTGCATTCTGTTTGACGATTACTTAAACTAGAAGCAATAGTTCCAACATTAAAAAATGGAAAAACAACCCCCGATGCTGCAATCCCCTTATATGAAATATTTGCATTTTCTAAGTAGGCATCTTTGAAAAAGTACATGCTTTCTTCCGCCTGTGCGTACGGAGATCTTTTTAACTTTCTTATTCCTGAATCATCATCTATAAACCAGTCTCCATCTTTAACAAACAGACATCTTCCACCTTTTACTTCTAGGCATACAAAACCATACTCAGGATGAGTAACAACAAAATCCGCCTCAGACTTTTCCATTCTTCCTTTCTTAGTTCTTGACCATTGAACAGAATAAAAAACTGTGTATGAATCAGATAATTGTTTTTTCAATTCGTTATATACCAATCTCTCAGAGTATGTAGGCATATATTCATTTATATTTGACGGAAACATTGTGGCCATAGCTACATCTCCCAAAAACCAATCCTTTTTTCTTCATCTAATTGCAAAGAATACAAATACTTTCGTCCAAGATTAGTATTGAAAAATTTACAAGAATTATCAGCAATGACTAAGCAACCATGACACACAGAATTATCTCGGTCTATACAAATAGGATCAAAAACACATTCTCTGTTATCTTGATATAACAATTTTAAAAATCTTACATACAAAGATTCGATCATACCAGATAAAGAACCTAACACCTGTCCTTGATTAGATTGTGAATATATAAAAATACTGCACGTATCCACAAATATTAATTCAGTTATTGAATTTGATGACAAACCACTCATTTCTCCTGCCGTCTTTATAAGTGCATGCGAAATTGAATGTAATAACGTAAATACATTCTTTGTTATAATTTCATTATCATCAATATATCCAAATGAACCAATCCTATCTCCGTGGACATTTATGGCAAACCATTTTTTAACTGCCACATCATCCTCAAGATCAGGAAGTTGCTCTTCACTTATTACTTTATTTACAATCAACCACTTTAAGATTTTGATATGATCAATATCAAACAAAATACCTTCTGTTTCTAATTTTGTTCCATAAGCTAGGTTTTTATTAGAACTACCATCTTTATCATAAGCAACTAATTTTAAAGTTCTTTTAGCATTATGAGGATCCGTCAATTTTCTTGTAAATCCATAAGAACAACTGATAATCTCAACATCACAAGTAGCTTGCACATTTTTAATACCGAGTTGCTCATGTAATTGATTTATTTCTTGTTCATCATCTTTTTGTTTTTCTTTAATTTCATTAAATGAAATAATACTTTTCTCGCCTTTAGATTTTTTTATAGTCTCATATTGCATCAGATTAAAAGCAAAGTTATTGACCCATAAATTGTAATCTTCATTTGATTCTTTTTTTTCTTTAGCAAACATTTCATCACAAGCTGCAACATATCTTTCAATGCTAGATTCATTTCTAGAGCTACTTTCTGATAATGAAACCACTATTTCATTAAATTTATCTTCAGCAATAAGACCTAACTTTAGTAACGTTTCAGCCTGTTTTAGTGCTTCACTATCTATTTCTAACTTAGTATTTTTTTTGTTAAAAGCCGTATCAAGATCCTCAAGAATATTCGCGAATTTATTTTCACTAACGATACCAAACCATTTTGAAATCATTATTTTTCTGGCTGGTTCACCTTTTTGGTAGAATTCTCCAAGCTTCGGACTTATTAAATTTATTACGTTAGCAGTGAAAGCCTTATAGTTAGAACCTGCTGTTGCACTATCTCGTTGAATCCACTGTTTGCAATTTGGACATTGAAGTTTAAATTCCTTGAATAATCTAGTATTTCCTTGGTAATAAAACACACCATACTGTTTTTCAACTGGAAAATAATAATATTCCTTATCTTTAGGCACATATATAGGAGTTGCATACCCACATTCACATGGATATACAAGTTGTAATTGCTTTAATAGTCCTTTTTTACAAGCAGGACAAATTTGCATTACTTTTTCTATATTTTGAAACTGTGTAATTCGATGACAATCAGGACAATAGTATAAAAGTGGTGATAATTCAGCGATAATATCCGCAATTCCTTCTATACAAGCGGACCTAACAACTGAAATTCCGCCGTTTTCATCACTTAAATTATAATCACTTATATCTCCACCATGCATGGAGAAAAGCTTTACTTGTCTCTTAATTTCAGATTCAATGAAGTTGGAATATATTCCTTCCATAGGTCTATAATTCCAACTTTTTACTTGTGCAGTAATATTATTTCCTTTACTATCTTTATCTGAAATCCACATCTTAGGTAGTATTTTATATACAGCTTGGCTCTTACTTCGTTTCATCAACACTTTACCTCTATTTCAATCTGTTCCTCAGTATCCCTCAAACTAGTCATTGGTTTAAGGTGTTTGCTGCCATATTTAATGATCGAATCGCTAGGTCTATCATTATTATCAACAATTCCACTTTTTATATTGGATAAAATATGATTTACTTCTTTTTTTATTATATCCTTGTAGTTTGTTGACATTTTTTCTGAATCTACACAGCCATATATATCAATGATAGTCTTTATGACATCGGAGATCTCAATACTTCCATTTAAAAGATATTTTTTAACATCACTTGTCTTAAGTGAATCCACACCTAATTTAATAACATAATACTGTATAAGCACCCCATTAAGAATACCTGGCAACGTATTATATATCGCATTTTTGGCCCAACGATTAATAGGAACACTCTCAACAAGATCATCCTTATTTTCGTGGAATAAAACGAAGTTTTTCAGATACGCCCTATCTCTAACTCTAAGTAATCTAATAACATCTACTACTAATCCGGTATATTTTCTCCCGCTTCGAGAATAAGCTTGAATATATTCTGCATTTGTATTAGGAATACCATAAAAAAACATATTATTAAAAGAATCTTCATCAACACCGTGCGATATGGTACTTGTGGCTAAAATTAAATTAGTACTATCAAGATTCTTTCTATTAGATTGAATGTCAAATAAAGTCTTTCTCACTTCCTGAAAATTATTATCACTTGTCATTTGCTGAGATACAAACACTGGTAAACCTTTATCAAGCAATCTATCATTTGCCTGATTCGAAAACGCATTGTCTAAATTCATAACATCTTCTTTTCTATTGTTGTACACCAGTTCTATCCAATAATCATAAAGAATTTCTTTAAGTTCTTCTTTTGTTCCAGAAAATCCTTGCTTACAAAGTTTCACATAACATTCATCATCATTTTTCATCATGTCACAAATCTGCAATCGCATATTGTAGACAGCTTCCCACATTCCCCTAGTTATAGATCTGCCATAAGGTGCAAACCCCATGATTATTCTAGTTATATCATCCGTATCAATGTATGAATAAAAATCCCTGTTAGGATTTTTTGATGGATACTCACAAGGGAAACGTCTACCTCTCATATGGTATAAGTGTCTAATATGCTCTTCATACATAGATATTGTAGCTGTCGCACCAATAAATCTGATCTTTTTTCGTTGTTCTTTGTCAACAAGCTTTTCAGCATAATATTTTATAAATGATTCATAATGAGAATCGAACGTTCCAAGACTTTCCTTAACTAAATGCATTTCATCTTGAATAAATAGTGTTGGAATAGGATCTTTTAACTTGTCTACTCTAATTAAATCATGCTCACAACCATATCTAGCAGGACACTGATTTTTCCATGTAAATCCATGTTTGGAGCACTTATATCTAACTTGTCCCATTAGTTGCTTAAAATCCTCAGAAAACCCCATCGCAGCCATTTTGTCAACAGTGCTTACTACTAAGGCAGGAAGATATCTGTATATCTCATTATCTATAATCATTAGAGGTAGTACATCAACTGAGCATGAAGGGTTAGTACACACATGCTTTAATCTCCATTCATCATGATCGAAAAGTACCTCAATACTCCTTTTTCCACAAATCGGACAAGTATCAACAAATCTATAGTTTTCATTCAACGTAGTTTTATCGCCATGAATGATCGCTTCACTTCCTGTTTTATACCTATCATTCTCATAAACTTTATTTGGAGTATTCGATGCCCCAATCAAAAATCCAACTGCAAAAGGTGTAGTATCTTTTAGATCTCCAACACTATCTCGAATAATGTTTGCTTTCATTGTAATAGCTAATACTCGATCAAGTTGTTGAACGGCAAGAAGCCTTAAGGGGTACTTCAAAATGCCAGTAACACCTTGATTTTTACCTCTTAATCGATCAAAAAACATTGTAAATACAGATGCTCCTAAAAATGCCTCTGTCTTACCACCCCCAGTAGGGAAATATAAAAGAGTAGCTGTTTCAACCTGTGTGGCTTTTTTAACAGATAAATCTTCTGGATATTCGCTTTCAATTATTTCACATATGAGAGAAACAATAAAAACTATTTGGAAAAGTCTCCATCCCTTGTAACTACGATGTTCCCCATCCACCTTCGTTGCAAATGTTTTGTTCATAAGAACAAAAGCTCTATAAACAATATCCTTATACTTAATCTGTTCTATACTAAAATTAAATCTCTTTATTTCTTGCTCAAAATCCTGAAGTGCATCTTTAAATTTACTCTTGGCATTATCTGAAAGATTCTGTTCACACTCATTGTATTCATCCTTTCTTTCTTCTAAATCTTTCAACATACATTTATAAATAGATTCAAGATTACTTACAGGATCCTGTATTAATTTATCGAATTCTATATATGAATTATACCTATCATTAGTTTTTGTTCTGTACTGGTAATAAAATGGTACATTTACTGTTGATAAAGTATTCGTAATGCTATCAAATGAACTGGATGAATTCTCAGCTATCGAAAAACACTGTTTTCTATCCTTATAGTTATCTTTAAAATAATCCAAATCTATAGGTGTAAACACTGTATCTGTGTTTCCTCTGATATCAAAACCCGCAGCAAATATCTGTGGCAAATATCCGTAATTATTCCTATTTACACTTTCTGTTCGATTTACCATCTGCACAAAAATATTTGCGCTATTTCCATACTTCTTGGATGATATATATATATCTATTTTCCACGAAGGAAAAACTTTATCTTCCTTTGGAGAACACACAGCTGAAAATAAATTTTTATCTATTAAATCAGAATAAGAAATCTGTTCTTCATGCATTATCTGAATTTCATTACAGATATTTTGAAGATACGATGACAATCTTTTAGATACTTCATTCTGCAAATGTATTCCTTCTTTAGGAATACTGTTAATATCAATATGAATGCCTTCGCGAAAGACTTTTTTCAGATCTACTTTTTTATAAATCCTCGGAATGTAAATTTTTTTATCGGAAAATTTTTCAACAAGCTGTTCAATTTTCGAAAATTTTTCTCCACTTTTACTGCTTTCAATACGTAAAAAATAATCAACTATTTCTTCATATTGAGGTTTTACGGTATAAAATAATAGACCTCTAGGTAAAATCATAATTGATGATTTATCACTTTCCTTGATATTAAATTTCACACCAATCGAAGGTATACTTTCATATTTTGTATCAAGGTTCTCTACGTATTTAGCATCAAGTGTTTGCTTAATACGATCTTCAGCCAATAACCCAGTCATTACACAGTCTATGGGATCATTGCCAATAATTCTCTCATCAAGAAGTTCTCCTGAAATTCTTGAAATATATTTTTGAGCTATATACTCAGCTACAATATTATAGTTATTCATTTACTTCTATCCTCCAAAACGTCATCGAATAGACATCCTTTTTCTATATCACTAATAACATACAACACCTCTCTAGCACGAGAACATGCGGTATACAGTTTTCTAAGCTGAACCTTCAATGTCTCTTGCTCACTAGGTGATAACTTTATTAGCTGAGTCCAATCACCAATTTTTTTACTTTTTTTATCATCTGTATAAATATATCCATAAGGAAATAAGCCGGCTAAAATTACGGCTTTAAAATCTAGACCTAAAGAAGAATCAATTGTTGAAAGAACAACTCCACTAGTTGAACTGTATCTAGATCTCCTTTCTAGGAGATCAGAAAAAATATAAGAATACTGTATTCCTCTCTTCCCCAATTCTTCTGTTATCCATCTACAAAAATAATATTTTAAAAAATTATTTTCTCTGTATGGGAACAAAATGGCTATATCCGAATAACCTATTTCATATTTGTTTACTATTTCTTCTAAAGCAATAAGTACTCTTTTGCATATATCAAATCGAGAACTTCCTCTTTGAACTAGCAAAGCAATGTTTTGAGCTGGACCATTCCCAAATATGTTGTAGTCAAACTCCTGCATATCAATCAAGTTATTCTGAGACAGACGTGAATTCATGTACTCAAGCATTGCATTTAAATAACAACTTATTTGCTGACTGTTTCTATAATTTTTAGAAATATATTTAACCCTACCTCTGAAATTAAGTTTCCCGCCGTCAATTTTTTTCCAAGGAACTTCGCCTCTTCTACTTTGTTTTCTCACGGTCTGATTTAAATCACCAGCAAGAAAAAAAACAGCATCAGGATTAGAATCTAGCAATGCATAACATATATCCAAATACAATGGAGAAAATATCTGTACCTCATCAATAAAAATAGCAGAAAACTTTAATTTGACATCGCCTCTTTTTATATATAATAATAAATCCTCAATTTCTTTTTCGTTGGGATAAGCTCCTGCAATGTTAACTTTTAAACAATCGTTATAAATTCGCATTACTAATTTATGAAAAGTCATAATAAACAAATTGTTATTATCACCAAAATTAGAACATCCTTGTTTAAATTTATACGAATCTGCCAAGTTATTATTAAAACATGTAATCAAAACTTTTCCGTTTTTATGAATACTTGCATATCTGTATGCCCTAGAAAGAAGTAAAACACTTTTTCCGGCACCTGCGTTAGCCAATAAAACCCTGTGTCCAACCCCCATTTCATTGATGTATCTAACTTGCTCATCATCTAAAAGAAACGTACTATACTCAATTTCATTTCCTTTGATAGGAGGAAGTAAAGTAATATCTACATTATCATCATCTATTTCATCAGCATTCTTTTTTATGACTTGAGGTTTTATAATAGTGTATTCAGGCGCAATTTTATTCAAAGTAGCAATAGCTTGAGACTCAGTTAATTCTTTAAATGTACTTATGAATGGTTTACATCTCTCTTTTATCAATAAAAGAGAGAGAAATTCATCATTTACAGTCTTTTCTAACTCAATACAATTTTCATTCTCTATACCACTCATACTTTTAAAAACATTTACGTGACGATATGGAAAATTTAAAATTTTTTTATTATCAGTCCTTGAAATAAGAACCGCTGACTCTAACAAAAGACTATAGATTTTATTTTCAACTATATCAGTGTATACATTCATCGATGAAAGAACTTGTTCTGTTGCAACATCATCATGAATAGATAACGTTAAAACACCATGTTTTGCAGAAATAACAGCCGCCATACGTACATTACTGTTACTCAATCCGACAGGATCTATATCAATAAGAAACCAAGCATCAATATTGTTTTTAGAAAAAATGGAGTATATTTTTTTCTCTAGTTCGGAATAATTATTTTTTAAACTTAATTCATTAGGCCAAATTCGATATTTCATAACAGACTCCATTTTTCAGTTATTTCAGTTATTTCAGTTATTTCAGTTATTTCAGTTATTTCAGTTATTTCAGTTATTTCAGTTATTTCAGTTATTTCAGTTATTTCAGTTATTTCAGTTATTTTAGTTATTTTAGTTATTTTAGTTATTTCTTTTATTTATTTTACTAATGAATTAAAAAATAATTAAGAAACCACCTTTAACCTTATTATAATTACAAGACATCCACACTAAAACTATTTATCTTTTTAGTATGTTATTAATGCATAGATTATCTAAAAATAATTATTTATATTTCTTTAAAATTTACTTTTTTATAAAAATACTCGATAATCTAACTTACTTTAGGTTTAAACATTCGACCATATCCCTGTAATATCAATCACTCATATATAGATATGCTATATTTAATAATTATAATTTATTTATAGATATTTATTACTTTGCTTTTCAACTTAATTTTATATGATAAAACCTTAATTTAAGTAAAATATATAAAATAAGAAAAATCAATATACATAATCATCAAGTATTTTGTTGCCTAAAATTCAAGCTATTATTTTTCCTAGATATACACTATGCGTAACATGTTAAAAAATCTCGTCATTCATGAACAAATTGAATACAAGTAAAAAAAGAAACAACATCAATGGCTATTTATATGTAAACAATGCGCAAAGGATTCTGTTGTAAAAAAACGACTAAAAAATGGGCAGAATCATAAAATATGCGGTTTATTTTGCCGTTTCGGATAATTCTGATATAACGAGATGCCATGGAGCGATTGTCACAGTAGCCCCCCGCATGTATGACGGTTCGGGACACATTAGCTAAAAACTGACTTTTCACTGAATTATTGGGACACAGAATAACCGTAACTTTGTTAATTTAAACACATAACGGAATCAAAATTTAAGGAAAAGTGCATAAACACAAGCTTTTCCTTTATTTTTGCATTATATTATAAACATATAATATATATGTTTATATAGGTAATATTATGGCAGTTGTTGAGATTCCAAAACTTCCTTCTTTAATGGTTGTTGGTCAGGGTAAATACAGGTATGTAACCACTTATAAGATTGCCTGGGATAAAGAGCTTAAACAGCCAAGACGTA